>OFQY01000239.1_pt1 | contig 23364 bp, 30 predicted proteins | sample 1542991 | NCBI WGS metagenome assembly OFQY01 (sample SAMN07774224, study PRJEB24372) | wastewater metagenome | isolation source: Exp Tend VB 10WW | collected 2016-02 | reverse complement strand
ATATTCCAATAGCGGAACTGAGGACAACATCTTCGGCCTCCCGATTTTTATTATTGAAGGGGATTTGGCCATTTTTCAAATGCTGTTCTCGACTGCTGGCATGAAGGGAATGAACGCGGCTGCTATAAAAGATTTTAAGGTTACTAGCATCGAAAAAGTGAAGGGCATAGACCAGGTTGGAGAAACCTTATGCCCCCCGAAGAAGTGAGCCAAGGCGGGTATTGAAAACCATCCTGGTGCTCGGTGTCTTGACCTGAGAGCATCCATTCTCTCAGGGGTTTGAAACATATGGGCGTTGCTCCGGGTTTCGGGGAGCATAGAAAAAACGGCTCCCGATCCGGCCGTCGCCACAGTCCTCTTTGAAACAGGGAGAGCACAGCCACGCAGACATTAGCAAAGGCGTCATGCCGATGGTGCTTTGTGGGTCTGGGCCGCGTCTCTCCCGTGATTTGGTGAACCTATTAAGAAATCCTTAATAACTGGTCCTCTGCCCGTATAAGAATTGAAAGAACTACCAAACGCGATTGCCTATCTCCCGGACAATCCAAGCTAGAAAATATGCATATGCCTCTTCGCTCCCATCATTGAGCGAGAGCCCTGAGAACCCCAACACGTGACAGGTCGCGTGAAACGCCTCGTGAGCAACGATTCGCGCCCCCGGACACACATCCTTGAACCAAATGCAGCAACTCTTGTGCTCCGTTATTTTAAACACACATGCTTGTCTTGTGGCAGAATCATTCGGCAAGATTTGGGCCTTCGTTTGACCGAGTCCCTTATGTCGCCATTTGATTTGGGCGTCTTCGTAACGAGTCGCGACGCAGACGAGAATATCAACATCGAAGATCGGATCATAGAGTTTGAACGTCTTTGGCTTTCGGTTCCGTCCCACTACTTCACCTCCACACAACAATCATGCTGCCGTTCTGTCTCTGATGTAAAGCAACGAAACGTCTTCAATAGGGCCTCCTGACGACAGCACCAACGACATCACAACTCGATACTCGCCAAGTGGCTGCGTTGTGGCTCCAACCTTTTTTGCGAACCTCGCGGTATCAGATGCCGGAGTCGTAGAGACCGAGCTTGACGATAGCAAAGCGCTCGTGACATCCCGCCCGAAAACATCATAGACCGTGGCAGTGCTACCACTCGCGGCAAGAGTAACCCCGTCTGGCAACTGCCCGGTTTTGTCGACCTCAAATGTCACCGCCTCTGTTGCTGTTGCCTCAAATATTGCGCCCATAATTCCCCCCTAGTGTTGATCTGATCCCTTGTTTGAGTATGTCCGTGACGAGCCTGGCTGAGAGCGAGCTCGCCCCGCCCCTGCTGCCGAGAAGTCTCGATCATTCCCTGGCTGCGATTGGTTTCGCCCCGCCCCTGCCAGTGTAAAATCTCTAGTTTGTCCTGGTCTGCTCTTGATTGGTCCCTGTGGAATAAAGAATGAGACTCCAACACCCGTCAGAACAAACGTACCGGGAGAGACAGAAAGGACTCTTCCTGCCCTTACGTTTGCGTTGAGCCCGGTAAAATTAAACGTGCCCGTCCCTATCGAGATCGTCCGTCCGCAACGCAGGATCGCCGTATTCCCGGTGATGAGATAGGATCCATTTGCCGCTGCTAGAACACGAGCAATCCTAAGAGTTGAGGCGTTTCCTGCTAACTCGAAAGCGGCAACAGTTGTCGCCAGCTTTCGCTGGGCAGTTAGGCTTGTAGACTGTCCCGTAATGGAGAAAGCTCCGACGCTTGTTGTGAGTGTGTAGCTTGTTGATCCACTCACATAAACCAACGAGACGTTAACGCCCGACAGCGAGAAGCTACCAACGGATGGAGCGATCTTTCTGGCCGATATCAGCCCTGTAGAAACGCCACTTAGGGTGAAGGTGGCAACCGAAGGGGCCAGCTTTCTCTGAGCCGTCAAAGCCGCGGCGATCCCAGAGAGTGTGAACGTACCTACGGTCGGGCTTAGAGTGCAATCCTTGTGAAGGTTTGCAGCAACGCCCGTCAGGGCAAACACCCCAGGGTCCGGTGCGATTTTCCTTTGAGCCGTAAACCCTGCGGAGATTCCGGTCAAAGCAAAAGTGCCTACAACCGGAGCAATCTTTCGACCCGCTACCAAACCGGCTGCATTTCCCGTGAGCGTAAACGCCCCGGTTCCTGCTGCCATCGTTCGGCCGTAGGAAAGCGCCGCGGCGTTGCCCGTCAAAGCAAACGTAGCAACGCTTGGTGCGATCTTTCGCTGGGCAGCAAGCCCGGCAGTATTCCCTGTGAGCGCAAAAGAACCAGTTCCAGCCGTCAGCGTGTAAGTGTTCGAAGTGGAGCCGTAAAATGATTGTCTAAACCCTATTCCACGAACCGCAGGATGATCCGCCTTCGATGTGCCTGTCACGGCAAAGCTTGTGTTTGACGCGGCAAGCGTCATGTTTCGCCAAGGCGATTTCTCGGGGCTGTCGTTGCCAAGAATTGGAACGTAGAGATAAAGCGAAGTCGGTCGAATCATCAGGGGCGAAACACCACTTGCCAAAGCAAGCACCTCTGCATCATCAAGGGCGACGTTCCAGATCCCAACCTCGGCAATTCTCCCGCCGAAGTATCGAAGCGGAGTCGATGCTGACACTCTGCCAATGCCGATCGTGCTTTGAGCCGATGGCGTTCTTGATGTCGTGTTGGTGCCCTTGCCTCCGCCGTTGATGTAAGCCGCGCGAGATGTCGAAGATGCGAACACGGCACAGAGATGCAGCCAAGTATTAATTGTGCCAGTGCCGGATGAGGCAGAAGCCCCAGAACCGCTAGCAACGGTGTTTGCTACCGCTCTATGTGCGTTTGTGCATTGAAGCTCGAAATAATCGCCCGATGCCGCCGAATTGGCCAGCGACACGACCGCCTGAGTCGTAGTGTTGTCGTGGTATGCCCAAGCGGCTATCGTGAGCGGAGATCCCGAGATGTCGCTAGACTGCTCTAGGTATTCAGATGATCCGCTGGTAAATAACCTGGCCACATTAGGCCCCTAACTGCTCACTCAGAATTCGAATGTCTTCTTTGCACTTATCCAGCGCAATTTGGGCAAGCTGTAGCTGAGATGTGAGCTTGCTCACATCGTGCTCAAGTCCTGGAAGTTGTTCCTGAGCTTTTTTCAGGTCTGCTTCTAGTTGCTTATTCATGTTTACGTTTCCTTCAATTCTACACAAAGTAAATGTGCGTCGCCTGTCGCCGTGTCGTTTGCGACATCTCTTGTGATCTTCAATCGGAACGATTCGCCAACAGCGATCGAGTCCATGTTTGCACCGTTTGAGATTGCGACGTTATCAATGTTCACGTTGCCGCTTGTTCCGCTTACAGTTACAGCCGTCAGTGTTTGGTTACTGGCAAATCCATCCGAGTCGATATCTTGCGACCCCTGACCAATTCGTTCAAACGCAATTAGCCAGCCGATTGTTCCGCTCGTGGCCGTTGCCGCGGCAGAATGAACGTAAACAGTAATCCCCCCACCTGAATAATTTCGAGGCACAATGCCCGTGAAAACTGCCGATTCTCCGGTTGTCGTGTCAAAACACAAAACAGGGTGCTGGTTCCGCACGTCGAGAGTCGCGTAATTAGAAGACGGCGGCTCGTTGTCGTATGGCCGAAAGATTAGAAGTGTGTTTCCGCTTGCCACTCAAGATCCTTATGCAATCGTGAGAACTCCTGCCGAGCCGTCAAAGTCGATCGTGAAGGTTTCTGTGTTCAGCAACGTCACGGCAGAACCATAGTCATAGTAACCAACAAGCAAGTCGTTCGTAGAAGTGTCGTTGTAGAGGACCACGTACTGAAACGCGGCCACGGTCCCGGAAGCAGTAAGGACCAGGTCAGGAAGAACTAGTTTATAAGTCCCTGATGTTTGCGCCGACGAAGTCGCCGTACCAACGCTGCGAGAAGACAAGTTCGTGTAGGCGATCACTGTCAGGTCAGAGAGTTGAGCGTTTGCGGCCACTGGAGCATTGGCCGTAGCACAAAGAGCGACAACAAACGTGTCAGCCCCAAGGTCGTGCTTCTTTTCGGCCACCGCCTCAACAAACGAATTAAACTTATTGAATGTCGCCATAACTCCTCTATTTACTAGCCGTCAAACTTCCGTTCGAGTATCGAGATTCGAATGGCGTGTTCGTTAGCTTCGTTTTCTGCTTGGTGAATGCGTTCGATGAGGCCCGAGTGTTTGCCCCACAGCTCTTTAATGTTCTCGTCAACTTGAGAGATGAGACGATGAAAAAACCAAGTGAGAGCGCTAAAGCAGACACTGCCAAGAGGTATAAGAATAGTTTGATCCACATCTTACTTTCCGATTTGATTTTTAATTTTGTCCCAAGCGGAGAGAATCACCGCGCCACCAGTGCAAAGAGCGCCTGTGATGAGTTCTGTTCCTGCGCTAGCAACTTGGTTTACCGCTTCTTGGTCTACCCATCCCTTGGCAATAAGAACGCCGCCAAGAGCGCCAAGAGCGTGTCGAATAACTAGAGTGACAAATGGATTACAAAACATATCAATCATTCCTTATCTTGGGGTTTGCGAGAATCACACAGACGGAATCGGCGTGAAGCACGGCATAGAAAGGAAGTTCCATTGGACTGAGATGACTGACCCAGGTCTGCCGATCGGATCGATCCTCTGTCCGGTAATAGGCGAAGAAAAGGCGGTCTAGAACCTGCCCTTGTCGCATCAGAAAGACGTTTCGAAATCGAGCCGGGCTTTTATACTTCCGAGGGAAGAGCGCGACTGCGGCCTTTTGCCGCTTCGGTGTTAGCTTGGTATCAGACTCTTTGAAAACGAAGTTTCCAGGGCCATCAGAGGAAGGAATTTGAACAGGACATCCAACGAGATCGCGATAGTCCAAGCCAACCGGACCTTGAGGCGCTGGCTTTGCTTCAAACGCCGGAAGAATCGCGTCAACGATTGTCTTTGCTTCTTTAGCTCCGGTACAATTTCTTCGCAGGCGAGGATCCACAAAACCAGAGAGGCCCACGTTGCAGTTATCAGAGAGAGTCCAATAGGCGGCAAGAACGCACTGGTCATACTTCCAGATCGTTTGTCTAACCCCTCCTGGCGAAATTGAAGTTCCATCATTATTCCAGATGCAAGGCGCACCGAGGCTATTTGGAGTTCCGTGCTGCTCGAAATAAGTTCCGGGAATACCAAGATGCTGGCCCTTGAGAGGGTTATCAACGGCAAAGCATCGACCCTTAAACGCGGCATAAGCCAGATCCATCATCTGCTTTCGAGTGGCGGGGTCCCTGTTGCCCTCAAGCTCTGGCGAGATGTAGCAGGTCTGACTTGGCCTGAGCTGGGGGATCAGTCGATTGTATGCATCTGAGGCATAAGCGGAAAACGCCGCGGGGTTGCGTGGATCGAATACGAACTCATACCTCCCACATCTGCGGTTTCGCTGACATGGGCCGTTGGTGAGATGAATTTCAATTGCACTAAAATTCGCCATCCCAACCATGCGATTATAGCAATCGGTGTTAGTGCCGGGCGTGTTCCAAAGAACGGAAGCTCGGACGGTAGGAAGCCGCCCATACTGCGCAAGCATAGCCGAGCAGTTCTTTTGCCAGGCATTTGAGAAGATAAAATAAGGGCTCACCCCTGGAGATTGCGCACTGGCCTCAAGAGCCAGCCCAAGCAGCACCACGAAAAACAGGAAAATCCCCTTCATACCCCGAAGTCTGGGGGAGTTTTTGGGAAATCCAAACGGCTGATTAACTAAGAGCGCTTCTTCATCTGGATGCAGGCATAATTTCTATACTTACAGTAGACCGTTCCGGCGCCGGTATAGCGATAAAACTTAGAGTAAAAGCTCACGGTGCCAGAGTATCCGAGGCCGATGGCAAAGCTGGATAAGGTCCCCTCGTCTCCTCCGGTGTTTACGGCAGCGCCCCGGTAGATCATGAAATTTTGTTTATCGTCGGAGTTGATCCAGTTGCGAAAAGCTACTTGCTCCCCAGCGACACCACAGGAAAACGTCCCGGTGAAAAGGAATAACAGAAGCTCGTCAGCGACAACCCCCGTCACCGACAAGCCCGGCGAGTCTAGCGCGGTTGGGGTGGTGCTTGCCACGTTTTGAACGGTCGAGACTTGCGCTGTCGTCACCCTGCCCGGCAGGTAAGAATCTAACACGGTCGCAAGGGTCGCTGAATTCTCAGTGCTCCCGCTAAGTATTGCAGATGCAAAATCGCTCATACGTAACTCTCAAAGCTGTGCATTGTTTCCACTAAAATCGTCATGTAAGGCCCCTGCTCCGTGATTTCTAGGATCTCCCCCTTGATCTCTCCTGTAATGAGAATCTTTGTGAGAACACCCTCGTTGTAAGCCTTGACCTCCGTCCCTGCTCCGTCGTGCAACTTTCCTGGCTCTTCGCTTCGGTTCCCAAATGTCGTCGGGATCATCGAGTGTCGAACTCGAACCTGAGAGAAGAGATCAAGTGTGTTGTACCACTGCTTTCTTAGGACCCTAACGGCTGACTGCAATCGAACGAATCCATAACGGTCGGTGTAGTAGTTCAGAACCTTCCGCACTCCAGCCCCTCGCTGATGGAGCTCGAAGCGCCAAAGGGCAGAGCGTTCCCCGTAAAGCGCTAGGGAGTCAGACATGAGATCCCCGCGTGTTGAGTCGTCGCTGATGGTGCCCGTTTCTCCGGGGTATGAGTACTCTAGGCCGAGAAACCGGCTATCTTTGACGCGACGGGCAAGGGCAGGATCCTGATTCAACGTCAACACATCCACGTTATAAACGACATCAACGCGGTTGATCAGTTGAGACTCATCGGACTCCCCGATCGAGAGCACCCGCAGGTCTGCTTGATACGCGGCCTCCGTTAGATCCGCGGCAAAGGTTCCAGTGAGCGGCGTCGGAAAGTTCAACGTCACCTTCCCAGCGCGGGTCTTATAAAAGCGAAGCCGCGATTGGTGGCAGATCGATTCGATAAGATCCCCACAGGTGATGCTTTGCTCAACCGAAAAGCCGAGGCTCAACCCCGTGGCGATCGTTCCACGAACCGTGCCCATGGTCGTGTAATCAGCCCGTGAAGAAGAAAGATCCATTCCAAAGACGGGGTTCTTGCAAAGGAAATGAACGAGCGCTGCCGGATTCTGAAGAGTGTCGCCAGGAGATGCCTCGTACGTTCCATTTGCATCCGTCACCCCGAGGCCGATCTTAAATTCGGGCCCGTCAAACGTGTGCGGATTCACACCGGGCATGAGGTTGTCCAGCCGCTGAGTGTAGATGTAATAATCACCGATCGGCGTTCCGGTTACGGCACCCTCTGCACCAAAGTCCCACACTTGAAGCTGGAATCGCGCGGCGGTGTCCGTCCATCCGTCTCTGTTCACGGTTTGATCGTTCGTAAAGCAGTGATCAGATGTGTCGGTTCCGTCGTATTTTATGATCGGGTAATTGCCTGGCGTTCCACCCGAAAGCGTGGACCCGCCCCAACTTCCATGCGCCGCTGTATCTGTGGAAGCAATTGAATTGCCAGCACTGCCAGTAACCCGCGTCGTGACCAGAACTGTTGTGCTAGTCGGATTAGTAGCTGTTACCGATGTGTGAGCAACAGTGGAGGCTGCATAGTCCGTCCCGGCCGCTCCCCCCAAGGCATTGATAGCGTGGTAAAGATTGGTCACTGAAGCAGTGTTGGAAGCGCCTATTTTAACATTTCCATCCACATTTGTAAGCACCGATTGAAAAGTGTAGGTCTTCGAATCAATCGTTACCGTATCGCCGTTTGAAAAGTTTGTTCCGTCATTAGTGAATGTTCCAGTGGCATAAGTCGAATCGTCAGTTGTGTTCGTCCATTCGCAGATAAAGAAATAGGTATTGTTTGGCGGCAGAACTAACGGCTTCTCAAAATAATAGTTGTAGTTTACCCCACTGGCAGTCAACACCGTCGCGTCTATTGTTGCTTGAGCAAGCACGTTCCCCACGGTTGCCCATTGCGAACCAGTGATATTCACAGCCTTTTTCACCGTCACCATGAGTTGTCCACTTCCCGCCGTAATTGTACCGGCGCACTTGTGGCGCACGGTGCAACCACCGATCATTCTAGCCGTCGTGCCAGGGGCGTACTTCGTTGCAAAGCGCCACTGCCTCATAGAGAAATCTGAACCAGCCACAAGCGTCGTCGGTCCAGCAAGCGGAGCCTTAAAAGCATAGGTGTTGTTTAAGGTGGAGAGCGGCAACCATTGCCTAATATCTAGATCCTGGAAGGGGTTTCTAACGTATATTTGCCGCTTAAGAATTCCCGTCTCATCGTCGGCGACGCAGGCCATGACATAGACGCGCTGGTAGGTATTACCACTCCCATCCGAAACGAGCTGATTGTCGTAAAGTGGGCATGAGCTTGCGATAACCCCAGTGGTTCCATCCTCCGAGTCTCCAAAGATAAATGGGGCAATCTCTCCAACCCACTGATCAGAATAATTAGTTACCCCTGTTCCGAAATCTGCATCAGTCAGGCGGTGCCCGAAGTCTTTGTCCTCAAACCAAGTATCTCGGCAGACGATTGATATAATGTTGTCGTCCACAAGGTGATCGGTGGACACGACTTCAAGCGTTTGCCGCACATTCGCAGCGGCATCCGTTGCTAGTCCGTCTTCTGTTTTTGGGTAGTAGTAGAGGGTGACCGCCGCCCCATGAAAGTCGTGAGTTGCCAGCATGTCGGCAAACGTGTTGTTAACCGAAGAGAGAGGCGTGTGTGCGAACACTTTCAGGGTGATGTTGTGCCTGACGGCCATGTTTGTGCCACACGAACGCTTGTTGGTAGGCGCTTCTGCCAGCACAGGGTAGACAACCGGAGAGCTCGTATACAGAAGCCCCGAGCCCCAGTAATCCAGGCCCAGGTAGAACGTGCTTGAGCCAGAACCGTCTTTCTTTTGAGCGACGATTTTTGCAATATCGATATCCTGATCTTGAAAGATGGTGCTCATTGGTAATGCTTGAGCCTCCGAAATGTAATTTGAAATGAGTGCTGATCTGCCTTGGTGACAACTTCTTTCCAGCCAAGGCAAATGACGTGCTCAAGCTTGTGGGACCAGATGTCTCCGTCTACGTCGTAGAGATACATTGGCCAGCGGAGGAGCAGCGGGAGGGCCTTAAACGCTGTTGCTTTTGCGCGGGTAACGGCCTCGACCACAAGTGTGATGACTCGCTCTGTCTCATAAGCAAAGCTTCCTCGCATCGGAACATAGAAGCGGTCGTCGTCCACGATGTTTTCAGCGGAGACCCCACCAAGCGAGACATCGGCACCAAATTCAAAGGCGATCCCGCCAATGAGCTTTGAGATCATCATTGCCTCGGTGCCAGCCGAATCAAACTCAACGCCGAAGCCTCGAAACTGAGTTGCTGATGCTAAATCGAGGACGAGGTCTTGTGATGTTGGGCCTATGAGATTTCCAGCGGCAAGAGTCGAGATGGTTGTTCCACTGACGGCAGTCCATGCGGCCGCGGCGCTTCTTTGCATTGCTCTGACCTGGGCACCTGCGAGAGTAACCATGAGGTCAGCTCTTGCTACTACGAGATGAGTGCACGCAAGATCCGCGCCCAACACATAGCCGGGCTGGACAGCCCCAGATGCCGCGGTTGCACGCATGTATGACGACCGTGGCCCAGCAATGAGATTATTAATATCCCCGCTTGCTACGGTGCCAGAGATCATCGATAGGGATGTGGCCGAATTCCCCAAGTGGTTGACAATAAGCTTAAGCGACATTCGGATACTCCCGAAGCCGAAACGCTTCTATCTCGACGGTGCAGACCTCGTTTGTCCCGTCGAAGAATAATGGGGTTTGTCCGACGCGGGAGAGGACGCAGTGCCAGAGCTTGTCTTCGAGAAGAGTTCCTGCTGAGTCGTAGAGAAAGCACGGCTCTTCTTGCAGTCGATATGACTGGTCAAGCGATTGCGCCAGTGTGCGAGACACGTTTTCAAACTGCATCACGAGCTGTTCTCGAACCGAGTAAGCGCGACGCTTCACGACCTGAACGCCCCATGCAGGGGATATCTCCGGGGGAAGCGGATTTGAGAAATCGATAGAGGTGCCGAAATAAAGCTTGCCCACCACTTTTGCCGACGTGCTTGCATTCTCAAGGGAGAAAGCTTGTTGAGATGTGGCTGCGGTGAATGTCGTAACGTAGTCATCTGAGTTGAGCCCGATGCAGGTTGGAGCACTGCCGGATGTTTCGATCGTCGTGGCAGAGCTGGAATAGGTCGCATATTTGCGAATGGTGTACCCGGAGGTTAGCCGGTCGGCTCTGGTAATAACGCAGCAATTGGCGGAAAGCGTTCCACGTTTGTTGACATAGGCAATGCGCCGCGCCGCGGTGCCGGAGATAGCGCCTTCCAAGTGCCGAGGCCCACGCGTGATATTCTCAATGTTCGATTCGTCCGCCGTCGCCGTGTGCGACGTGTTCGTAACGAGAATCTGAGCACAATCGCGCCATACAGTATTTGTGATAAGTTGGATCATCTTCGTCTCGTGGTGAGTGGCCGGTTGTCGTTAACCCCGTTTGCCCCAGCGCCCTTGACCTGCTCCCGTGCGTAGTTCGCCGCCTCGGCAACATTTCGCCAAGCCTTGACCATGCGCTCGGATGCACGCTCCACTCGATCCGCCTGACTGTTCACGCTTTTTCCTGATCTGAAGATCACTGCTACGCTCCTACGTCAGCGCTTGCGATACCAGCGCCCTTTGCTGCCCTCTCAACTCTTTCCCAAGCCTTGACCATGCGCTCTGCCGATCGTTCTGTTTTTTGTGCTGAGATTTCACTATTGTCTCCGACCTCCAACGTGCTGTCGGCGGCGTCTCCAAATGCGCCCGAGAGAGGCTTGATGATGTTAAATATCTGGGCGATCTGATCGTCGCTTGCGTTCTTGATTTCCTCGAAGGTGTCGATTCCAGCCGCGCCAAGCTGATCAAAGATTGGAGTCAGTTCGGGGTACTTCAAGGCAATGAAGTCGTGGATCTCCTGGGTCGTATCGATGCCCTGATCCTTTAATTCCTTGAACACCAACCCCAGGCCCTTCAACGCTACCCGCGGATTCTTATCGATGTTGTCGCCAAGAATTTTGATTGCGTCGCTAACGCTATTCGGCCCGACGAGATCCTCTTGTGCGAGTATGTTTAGGTTTGCAAGGTCCGCCGTGAACTCATCCAGCGAGATTTTGCCATCCAGAAATAGGCTAGTAACTTGACCCTTTGCCTCTTCTGCATTGATGCCCAGGGTGTCCATGAGAGCCTGGGCATTTACGATCATCTCGTTGAAGTTCTGCCCTTCCTTGAGGCCATTCGCGAAAATTGCGGCGAGGTCTGAACTTTGCTTGTCGTCTCCATTGGTGAGTATGTGCGATAGAGGGCTTGCGAGTCCTGTTGCCTCCGCATTGTGAGAATTGGACGTGTCGATGTTGTAATTTTTTGGGTCGAAAGTGATTGGGCCGCGCGTTCCTTTGATGCTGAGAGGACCATTGCCCTCGCCTGCCAGTTGCGCCAACATCCCCTCTCGCCACTCTCGCTCTGCTGCCAGGAGAGGATTTCCGCTAGAAATTCCAAACGCATCCATTGCTGGATTGACCGCAAAAGAAAGGCCGGAGGTAGGAAGCGCCAAAGCGATCTGCTGTCCCTGTGTGAGCCTCCCACCGTGTAAGACTTCTTGTCCGCCCTGAACCGCGTTTATTCCCTGGTTGACGGGATTCATTGCGTTCGCAGTATTCCACGCCGTATCCCATCCGCTCCCGCTGCGCTTCGCAGCCTGAGAGCCGAACCATGTAAAAGCAACTCCCGCCACCGCTGCGGCTGCTGGCAGCATTGCCGTCAGAGACGTGCTGATCGAACTTAAAGAGGTGGCGGAAGAAGAAAGAGAAGAGGCATAATCCGCCCCGTTTGCCACCGGGCCAATGTTTGACGCGCCTTTACCCAGGAGAGAGGACAGATCCCCGCCGCCCGTAAGAAGCTTTGCCAACTCCTCGCCAAAGCCTTTTGCGTCCTTGATGCTGCTGAGAATTCCGCCGCTACCTCCGAGCGACCCGGTGATCTCCGCAAGCAGTTGCCCACCAAAGCCTATTGCGACGCGCTTGAGCGCGTCCTTTAGGATCTCTTCGATGCTCTGAGAGCTGCCAGTTATGCTAGTCGTGAGAATGTCTTCGAAAAAGGAAACCGTATCTTGAAACGCTTTCTTTTGCGCTTCCGCCTGCTTCTCCGACATCTTCTTTTGCGCTTCCGCCTGCTTCTCCGACATCGGGATTATAAATCTGTCGATGTAATTCTTGCGGTCTTCTTCCGTTACTTGGATCCCAGCCTCTACAAACTTCGCAAAATAAGCATCGGCCATCTTGTCGACGGCTCCGGCGTACTGCGCACGAAAGTCTTCAGCCGCTTCAAAATTCCCGGCAGCTAGCGACTTTTCAAAATTTGCTTTTAGGGAGTCACTGGCATTGTCAGAGACAAACTTGTTGTACTCGTCGTGAAGCTGCGTTACTTTCTCAAGCTCGTCCGCTGTGTTCCGCGAGGCCGGTCCGAACTTCTCAATTCTTCCGTTAAGCTCTACAAAGACATCGGAGAGCAATTTGTTAGTCTCCAGAAAGTCTTTGAATCCCTGAAGCTGCCCAAGCCTTGCACTGGCCGCAGATGCGCCCTGAGCAAACTTTTCTTGAAGCTGAAAGGGAACGGTTGAAAGATCCCTGTCTTGCGCTTTTCTGAGCGCGCTCATCTGCTCTTCGAGCGCCTTCAATTCACGCTTAGCGGGATCAGCGCTATTTGCCACGCTGTCAAGAGCGTTGGCTAGTCGGTTCATTTCGAAAGTTAGACTACTACTTTCGTTGATTGCCTGGGCAAATCGATCGAAGAGATTCGAAGCGTTGACTCGGACACGTTGCAGCGCGTCTCCGGCAGTGTCGTTTGCCGAGCCAAGTTTCTTTGTCTGCTCTTCCATCTTTTCGAGAATCGCGATCCTTGCCGCTTCTCGTTTGCCAGACTCGTTAAGCTTGTCGGCGGTCGTTCCGATCGACTTGGCAAAGTCCTCTTCCGCCTTTTTGTTGTCGATCAGAATGCCATACTGTTTCAGGAGACGTTCATTGCCGGTGGTCAGCGCCATCGTGAGCTGATCCATGGCGGTTTTGGTGTTGACCCCGACAGCGTCGCCCAATGTATCTGCTGCCGTAGCAACCCGCTGGAACTGATCGGGGGAGAGCCCCGCAAGAAGAGCTTGATTGGAGGCTGCCATTAGATCGGTGTCGGAAATGAGGCCTTGGGTGGCCTCGCGCAAAGCTCCGAGCGCCGCGGCGCTTCCTCCCGATTGCTCCTGGAGGTTTCGAAACGAGTTGGTTAACTCGCTCACACCCTGACCGCGGTCGATTTGGGAAATGAGGGCGGCAACTGCACCCGCAGCAATGCCCATACCGGCACCAAGAGCAAGACCAACGCCCTTCAGTCCGTCAAAAGAGCGTTGTGCTTCTTGGTTGCCCTTAACAACGCCTGACGCATCCGTCCGAAGCTTAATGACGACATCACGAATTTCTTGACCACCTGCCACCGCTCCACCTCAAGGCTATTGCCTTGAGTGTGGGGGTGGTCTGGGAAAAGTCAGACGGCTTTTTTAGGGATCAGGGATCAGCGACCCGTCGAGTTTTTCAAAGCCGCTTCCATCTCAGAGATTTGAAGCTTGGTCTGATGGAAGTTCAGGCCTTCCTCCACTCCCTTCCGAATTCCGTCATTAGCCAGAAAGACGACCAGATAGATCAGGCACAGAAAGATCAGAGTCTGAATAACTGCAAGGTACTTTTGCATGATCCCTCCTACCTCGGCGTGATTACAATCGACCACTGTCCGTCACCGTATGGTAGATCGAGAAAGTGCGTACCGATCGGCACATAGGCAACCCCCGCGGTGTTTCCTATCTCGTTCACCAAGAGATCCTCCCAAGATCCGTTGGACGCCCTCCGAAGAATAACAATGAAATTATCACTCCCTACATAGCTGTAGGTCATGACAGAAGGCCTCGTGATCGTGAAATTGCCAGTGACCTGATTGGTTGAGCCCGTAAACGAAACCGGAGCCGTTGGCGTTGTGGGCGCGGGGATGAACCCGTACCGCTTGGCATCTCGCGCCGATGTAAAGCATTTGTAGTTTCCGCGGGAAGGTTTCCACGTCCCGTTGGACATCTCTCCGATCACGGCTGGGCAGCGGGTCGCCGCATGTGCAGCGTCGGCAAAAGCAAGAATCGTCAGTAAAAACAAAATGCGGTGCATAGGTCCTCCTGTGGTTGAGTTAGCGCACCATACCCCCAGGAGGGGCCCAGATAAAGGGATCTGCTGATTAGATCGGTCGGAATTGACCGGAATCAAATAAGATGAGCGGCCTGGCGGTGGGCCAGGGTCGGAACTAGGCCTTCTTTGCCTGCTCCTCGCGATATTTGGCAACAACCCCATCCAGCATGGCGATCACGTCAAAATCGCTAGCGGTTGCTCTCCCGAGCCGCAGCATACGAGGCACAGCCGGGACCAGCGTAGGGGTTTTTAGTGTCGAGTAAAACGACCGCCATACCGTAAGATCGTCCGTCATGATTTCCGAGTAGGGACACCCCTCGTACCAGCAACGCGGATTGCAAAGCTTGCCCTGTGATTCCGCCGCCCATTTGCGTTTTACGCAGGTTCCGCAGGACAATTTGTTGCCGTCAAGGTCGTGGACGAGCCTGTCAGCTAGCGCCTCTAGGAAGCCTTCTCCGTATTGGGAGAGTCGTCTTTTTTTTTGCCCTCTGCATTAAGCGCCTGATGCCAGACCAGGCCGATCTCCTGGCGCTCCCCAAGTCCCAAACACTCAAAAAGAATTTTCAGATTTGCCGGAGAGAACTGAATTTTCTCACCATCTGTCGGTGTGTGCTCCCATCCCTTGGTGTGCTCTTGGATGTTGTCCACGACGCAGGACAAGAACAGTGCAAACTGCTCCCCGTTATATTTCTCCAAATACTCTTTATCTGCCGGATCTGGCCGCGCCCAACCGCGCTCGGTCATGATCGCTTCAGCTTTCCACATTGCCCCTTGGATTTCCATTTGAGCAAAACGTGAAACCTTGAAAACAAACTCTGGGTTTTCCAGCGGCCATGGCACATCGATCACCATGGGTAAGTTTTTACGTTTTCTAAATCGAGCAATCGCGCTCATGATATGCATCTCCTTCTGTGGTAAGAAGATGCCGAGGATTCTTTCTCAACGACCGCCACCACAGCACAGCCGCAAAAGAGAAATAGCCCCCGGCAAATTTTATGCGGTCCACTTCGTTGAGCGAGTTGGCCCAATCGACGTGTGCCGATAGTAATCTGTGACTCCAGTCATTCCTGTTGGAGCCGTGCCCTTTAAAAGCGTGTAGGTGATTTCTGGATCAACTAAACTCGCATTGTTCGGCATATCGTAGCCGCGCGGGATCGCTCCATCTGCCTGCATGTAAGGAAATTGCATCTTCTCGGAGCGATTGATCGTGGTTCCAATCACCGAGCCATCGAAGAAGATTTCCGCCTTTTTGTATGGCTTAGAAACATAATCCGTATATGCATCGTAGGTCGTCCCGAGGTACTTAACCGTAAGCGATCCGTCGATGTCTCCCGGCTGATACGGCTCTTTGGTGTAAGGCGTATTCGTTCCGCGGAATCCGAATCGATCTTTCAGGTTTCGGTTGAGGCTGAGCTTTACCGAGATCACATCTTGGTTGTCGCTTGAGCTGAGCCCCGCGCCTGATGCCGTGTTGATTCGGTAGTAGTGGTTTGCACCCCCGCCCCATGGTGCGCTTTCGTAGTTGTACTGCGTGAGAGCTTGAATTTCAGCCGCGGTGTTTGAACTGGAGTCGCTCCACAAATCTCCGATGCCGTCAAAAGACACTGTTCCAACTCCGTTCTCCTGGAGCATCATCTCTATGGATGAGATCTTCCACGATCGAATCATGGCAACGCTGCTAGTGTCTCGCATATAGCAGAGCGTCCAGAAAATGCTGGGATCGTCAGCTAGATCAAATGTCGTGAGATAGTCCCCCTGGGACGCTGTTTGCTCCGCAGGGGTCGACTCTGTCCCCATAAACCCAGCGAGGAGCGCGTGCCACCCTTGCCCATAGGTGATGTCGTGCGTAGTTTTGACTCGGCAGTTGTGCCGCAAGCGGTTCTGGGAGGTCCGTTTTCCCGAGCGCCCAGCGTCTCGCGGTCGGAAATCTTCAAAGCCCCCCGACACCGATATCTGAGAGGAGAAAAGATAGATCCCGCTTGAGGTAATATCCCCTTCGGTGTGCCAAGCAGAACCCTTTTTAAGGCCGCCATGGCAATTCTTGGTTGCAAAATCACTCATCTTCTACATCCTCCCATTCCGCGGGTACTTCACCGATTGGCCGGATAATGCTCGTCGCGATTCGCGCCCGGATCATCTGGACCGCTTCTGCCTTTGAAACTTCAATAGAGTTCCCAATCCCCGTACTTCCGTCGGGGCGCTCAACCAGCTCATGAACAACAACTTTAGAAGTCTGGGTTTCGTTTTGTTGCGACATATCTTGTGGTCCCTTGGATCAATGGTCCTCGTGATTTCGATTCTCCGAGCGGACGAAGATCAACTTGGCTGACACTGATCACCTGATCGACGTAGTTAGAGAGGTTTGAGCCCAACGCCCGAATCGCCCCTCTGATTACAGTCCCGTGATCGATCACCTTGTTTACTCCGACGCCGCTCACTCCATATTCCCGATACTCAACTACTTCGATCTGATAGGTGCGCTCCGTGATGTTCCTCACTGCGACCCATGGATCGTCTCCTAGCACCTGCACGCCGATTGCCTGGATGATGTTCTCCCCGGCAACCCTTGCCATCAAATATTCCGGCTGGCGGTCCGCAATCTCCCAGTCCAACAAATAGTCGTGGACATTTCCGTCCTCGACCTCAAAATCTAAATCAGCCCAAGCTCCCTCGATTGTCGCAACAAACAAAGCCCTAAGAGTTGCCTCCGTTGACACTGGCATCAGCGTTCGAGCGCCACCGCTCCGCTAAATGCCCTCTCGTTTGGACTCGGATCGTCGTCTCCGTCGATGTCGTATCCAAGCGGGATTGAGTCCCGCGCCGTTTCGTATTTCGCTCGATGAAACGCCTGCTTTTCCATCCAAATATCGTTGGGCTCTTCTGCGAGGTCGAGACAAGCGTCTGCCGTCGCAAGCTCTGCCACTGGCTCATTAAGGGACTGCCGATCGAATGTCCGCTTTCTGCTGTAACCCTTGGCCCGAAGAACTCGATCTATTTCAATGATGGCAATTTCGATCTTCTCATCGACAAAGTTGGGTCGCCGCTGGATCGTTTGAATTTTGCTCTCGCGTGCGTAGATATCTCTCGCCTCGACGTTAATGCCGGAGGTCAGAGCATCAGGACGCCAGACGAATATCTTCTCGCAGACAAAGACTACCGCCCCAGATTCTTCCCATCGAAAGCGAACATTGACCCAATATTCTTCGTAGTCCTCTTCCTCGTCGGGGCTAGAGTCTTCAAGAGCCGGAAAGACGATCTTGTATTCCGCCGCTTGTCTTTCGGCCCTGATTGGGGTCCAGCTTGTTACCGCCGATCCGACCGCTCCGCTGGTATCGCTATGCTGCTTTTGCGCTAGGCTTGGAGCCGAGGCGTAAATTAAGGCCGTAACGATCTCATAAGCTGGCACGCTCTCGCCGTCGACTATCGGGAAAAACCGATAATCAATAGACCGACCGAAAACGTGCTTGGTGATCATTAGGCACAAATCCAAGTATTGACCGCAGTCGAAAAGCAAAGAATCGGCTTAATTCCGGTGAGCGCCGAAAAGGCAGCGTCAGCAGATCCGCCATTCACCGTCCCGCCTGATGCCGCGTAAATTTTGGCGACGCCTGCGGTAGCATTCAGAAGGATCTCAAACTGCCCCGCGGTCGAGGTTGCAAACTTCCATCCTACGGTTCCATTCGCTCCGGTAAGTTGGTGAATGTGCTTTGTGGTCGAAAGCGCCGTAGCGTCAGCCACGGTCGTTCCTGCCCCGGCTGCTGTCTCATAATTTGCGACTGGAAAAGCAACGCCGGTTGTTGAGATCCCCGCCGAAAATGTTTGAAGAGCCCGGTGAGTAACCGGATCGTCGTTGATCGTCTGTGCCGAAACGACAACCGCCGTCACAAGGATCGAAATCAGCGAAGAAATAAATGCTTTTGTTCTCATACTACCACCCATGTTTCCGCTCGACATGATTCACGTTTTTATCGACAAACTTTTCACACTCGCGCTGTGTCGGCTGTTTGCCCTGCTGTTCGAGGTGCTTCTTGTACTCTTTCACGCTTTGATCGCGTGAGTCCTTCCTGTCCTGATACGATGGTCGCTTCATTACTTTTCTCCTGAGACACTTTTAAGGCATCAAGTTGCTTATTGGCGTCGGCTGCCCCTTGGATCACCGAGATACATGCGCGAATTCTCTCAAGCCATTCACGAGGATAGTTTGCTGGGAGCTTATCCAGGTTTCCGTAGTCAACCGGCACGCGACCAAGTTGCATTTGGCGCAACGCCCAATCTGGCGTTGCCCAGGTATAAACATCATAAGGAGCTCGATGAGAGATAAGCGCTTTTACCCAGATCTCCTCAAACTCTCCGGGATGTGCCGCTCTTTTGATCTTCCCTTCTTTGTCTAGCCGTTCAGTTCGCTTCGAGATCCCCTTATTCAAGACTCTTCGAAACGCGATGAACGGCCGATCGTTCGGGTCGATTTGGTAAGGCGCTTGGTTATAACTCGTCAGCATCTTGTTTTCTCCTGTGGTGAGAGATGCCCCCTTGCGAGGGCTTATTTAATTACTTGTCTGTTTCGATAGAAACGCCTGCTGTGTCGTTGTACTCTTTCACGTCGTACCAAAGAGAAACGCCGATCTCAGTGACCCCTTTTGCGACATTGTACCCAATCTTGGTCGACACATCTCCAGCAAAGCCAGCGGCTAGCGCAAACTCAGGAGCAAAGCAGCCACCTGCCCAATCTTCGTTTGTGTTGACTGATTCCGTGTTGGTCGACTGATAGACCGGAATGCCCATGAACGCGCCAACAAATCCGTTAGATGCCGGAGGTTGACCATTCATCAGCGTTAACATTTGGCTGTTGGCCCATGCTGATGCGGTAGTTGTGATTAGGTCATCTTGAACATCATAGATCTGAACCGGATGAAGAACATATACAAGCGGAGATCCGACGTTAGCGGCTCGTACCGTGTATGACGCTTGAAGCAAGATACCCGGAGTGCAATCCGCCCCCGATGTCCCAACCTGAGTTCCGCCGTTTAGCGAGTCAAGCAATGCCAATGCATCGGTATCAAACTTCTGAGCGCAAGCAAGGCCAGCTTCTCGCGCAAGAGCATCCACCGAGGCTTGAGCAAACTTAATCGCCTTATCGGACAACTCAAGATAAACTTTGATTTCTGCTGCAAGCAAAGTCGCCGGGGAAGTTTCGGTATACTCGCTGGTTGCGTGGGTAGTCGATTCGGTAGCAGCGGTGGCGCTTACACTTCCGGCCTTACGAAGCTTGACACTGTCAGATTTTCCCTGAAAATTAACCAGATGCATTAAGTTCGGCATGACCACGGAGCTTCGAAACACAGGCGCGATAGCCGAGTCTAGATATGCTGCAACGGTGATATAATTACTAAATTCTGTTTCAAGTGCCATTTTACATCCTCTTCGTTTACAGCCCCATGTTCCTCATGTGCTGCTTTGCCAATTCGGGATTTTCCCTCATCCATTTCGCCTGGTCCGCTTGTGACCAGGTTCCTAAGTCCGGCGGAATGCTTGTAGACTTCGAGCCTGACTTTTCATTATGATTGCCCGTTCCGCTCCCGCCCTTCCGCGAGTTCTTTGCCAAGTGTGGCCGCTTTTCGGCTTGCTCTTTGAACCATTTCGAGGGTTCCGCCGGGCTTTCTTTGAGCTCCAACTTCCCATTCTCTCCCGCCTTAAAATGTGGCCGGGTGAGCTCGTAAAGGTCTTGCTGAGACTGTGCATCTTCTGCACCGTACTCAAGACAAAGCATCCGAACGCCGCTATCAACGACCGCGGATTCATATCGCCGCTCTGCTGCCTCGGCCTTGTCGGAGGCCGCTTTCAGCTCGAGCTCGAAATTCTTCCGCAACGCCTCAGCGTCGCCTTTCTTGGTGTTGTCGTCTTTCTCTCGATCCCCGGCGGACTTTTTTAGAGTTGCCAGTTCGGTCTTGACCGTTCGGAGTTCCTGAAAAGCATCGTTGTGCTTTTTTAGGGTCTCGGCCAACTCCTCAGACTTAGCCTTTAATTCCGCAGCGAGGGCTTCCGCGGAAAGCTCTCCGGTTTTGTTTTCAGCGTTTCCGCCTTCTCCGGCTCCGGGGGTGCCATCTTTCGATGTTGTCATTGTGGTGCTCCTTTCGATTTTACGTCAACGGCTTTTTTAAGATTCTTGTCGATTGCGGACATGATTGCTTTCTGGATTCGGTCGAGGCCGGATTGGCCGAACTGAAACCATCCGGTGAAGCCACGCGCATTGAGGGACGCGGCTAGGCCAGCATTTGAGAAGCCGCCTTTATGTGTTCCCTTGAAGGTGATTTCTCCAGCGTCTCTAATCGACTTCGGCGTTTTCACGTCCATCGAGCGGTGAAGCTCCCCTGACCAATTCAGGTTTGGCGTTGTACTCCGGCCAGACCCTGCCTTTAATTTCTCGTAAGCATCAGAATAAGGACGTAGAGAGTCGCCATCCGCCCCCTTGCCTTGATTGAGATTGGAGACAATCAGCGTGCGCTGGGTTTGCAACTCCTGCCCCATCACTTGCACTAGGTCGTCTTCGGCAAACTTTTCGTTGAAGGCGATGTCGGGGAATTCGATCTCAAACTTCATGCCGCCTCTTGTTGTCTTCGAAGCTCAAACCCCTGACTCTCTGCGTACGCCTCAGAAACCGGCGACCAGTGATGACGGCACCGGGGATGCCCTCCACCAATGAGCGGATCGCGGGTGAGATCGGGGTGCAGATCCATTGTGATCTCGTCTTTGTAAAGCATTCCTGGGACACCGTGACGATCGACAGTCAACATCTCCTCGCATTGGTCCGATGTGATGGCGTCCATTGGCCCCAGGTAGACATAGATCTCCATGTCCAGATTATCCGCTTTCTGCGTGATGACCGCGCGTTGGTACTGGGCGAATGCATCGTCAACAATGACCTCTGCAATCCAAGGCGTTTTCGTGTCGGAGAGTTCCAGAATGCGATCGACGACCGACTCCCGCGTCTGGTTCCCCATGTTGACCTGCAAAAGCGCGGATTGCAGCGGGTCGATGAGGTTTGAGTTGATCGTGTCTCGAAGCTGAGTCTCCGTGAAATCTCTCCACGTTTCGAGCGCCTGGATGTTCTCCTTGTCGAATCCGGCAAGCGTTGGCTCAACTCCGAACTCTTCGAAGTACTGAAGCGCCTTCGTGGTCAGTGAGTCGAACTCGTCTTGGTATGCCGCAATGACATCCTCATAGCCTGACTCGACGAGGATGTTGGTCAGTTCGGAGATTGCTTTGATCGTTGCCTGCTGATTGATAACCTCTGTGGGCGTGGCAAACCTCTTTGACTTTAGGAACTTTGTCACTCGGAGGAAGTACCCGTCATAGAGCGCGGAAAGCTCCCGCTCTAAACGCTTCACCGCACGAGCGCGATCGGCCTCGCGCTGGATGACTGCATCAAAGAGGCCAGACTTCCGAGGGACCTTCTTGAGCATCATCATTGTGCTGGTCCCGGCGTGTTGTCTTGGCGGAATCGCTCAATGAGCGAGAAGCTGCCAGCGCCCTGCTGCTGCACGGGCTTGGCGTTATTAATGTCGTCCGTTAGCTTCAGAACGTATTCCTCTCGGCTCATGCCCTTCGGAGGAACAAAGCGAATGCTTACGATCTTCTTGACGAGAAGCGCTTGCTGCACCGTAATGACATTTAAGCGCCCAGCCCATTCAAAAGCAGTTTGCTCATAGAGTCCTGAAAGTTCTTCGTCTTCGAGGCCAAAGTCTCGCTCAATCCGAACGCTGATGTCTTTTGGCTCTGCACCCTCGAACATGGCGTGGTGCTGGTATATAGAAGAGAGAGTGTCTTCAAGCAGATCGCAAGCGTAGTCATAAAGCTTTCGACGCCCGACAGTGTCCATGCGCTTCGAATCGGCGCTCTGAACTTGGCGCGTGTCGTCAGAAAGCTGGTTCCATTCCATCTTTCCGGCGCGAGTGATGTAAGCTTCGATGGATGCAATCTCTTCGGTGGCCGCGGTTGGCTCCCCTGCTGGGACAGCTTCCACCTTGGCGTCTGGTCGAGCAACAACAGTCGCTAGCCATTCGCCGATTCTCTTGATCTCTTCCTTCTCGACGCCGAAAAACACGACGCGTTGGAATCCTTGATTGTAAACAATGTTTGACCGCACTGACGAGCGGTTCATATGGGCGTGATTAAGGTCCACGATAAGCCCGAAAAAGGAATCATCGGGGCCGCGTCCGAAAAGGGTGAAGGGGATCACCGGCAATTCGATCGGGCCTTCGTCGATGACCGTAAAGTCTTGCTCTTCGGACCAGAACTTTTTCAGATCGTCCGTGTTGCTGTCAGAGCGAAGCACCTGGAAGATAACGGCATCCTCGATTCGAACAAAACGCCGGAGCTGATGATGGTTCTTATCTCCAACCTTTGCAACGCCATCACGAAGGACGACCTCTGCCAGCTCTCCCATGCGGACAGGATCGGAGAAGTACCGCCAGTCGAGAATGTCGGAAGCCTCATAGAGAACTTGCCAGCTCCGCTCTTTCCGCGCTTGCGCTTGTTGTGCATTCGGGGCGACATCTTTTGTTGGAGGACCGTCGACCAAGACCCCGCATCGACCGTCAAGCATGTAGTTTATAAGCATCTCCCGCGCCATCGTGCGATGAGAGGAGCCGCGGCGATCTGAATTCTTCTTGATGGAATCCCAAACTTCTCCGGTTGGAATGTTTGGAGTAATGTCCTGAGAAAGGTGTCCCAGGTGCAGCAAAAGATATGGCTTGATCCAGTTTTTGTTATAGAGCCGCTTCAGGCGAGAAGCGTACGCCGCGTTTCCACCCTCAAGAGATTCCGATTCGGAGCTATATCGATCTAGGTATTCGGCGACGGCCTTAATGGTCCCGTCTTCAAAGTCGCAGACCTTTTTATAGAAATCTTTTGCCGCGAGAAGTTCTGGATGACACCTAACTTTTACTCTCGCGCCGATTGCCATTTTACCAGGTGACTCCCTCTGACTCGTAACGGATGCGTGGCGGCTCAAGCTTAATGAGCGCCATATCGACCGCTTCCATGGGGTGAGTGATGTCCTCGCCCGGGGGCTTTTTGATTCCCCGCTTGGTGTC
>OFQY01000238.1_pt1 | contig 23477 bp, 28 predicted proteins | sample 1542991 | NCBI WGS metagenome assembly OFQY01 (sample SAMN07774224, study PRJEB24372) | wastewater metagenome | isolation source: Exp Tend VB 10WW | collected 2016-02 | reverse complement strand
CTCCCCCTCCCTTTCGGCTGCAAACCCTTTACCTTGTCAAATAGCTTCTGATTGTAGTCGCGGAACGAACATGACGGTTCCAGCAGCCACCACGGCTCAACCCAACCGACAAAGGCGCCTTTCTCCACACTTGCCGCCTCACCTTCCCAGGTCGGCACCCAATAAGCGCGGCAAATGCGACCGAATCCGTCGTCGTCCTCGAAGGCCTCTACGAGCGAGGTGGCGGTAATCCCGGTCTCCTCCAAAATTTCACGACGCAGAGCCTGCTCTGGGGTCTCTCCCGGATCGAGCTTGCCACCAGGGAAGCCGAGGTCTACGCGGTTGCCCTTGCGGGAAACTGCGAGAATATGCCCTTCGAGAAGAAGCAAGCCGACGACCGCACCGGGGGCTTTTTTCACTGCTGATCACACTGGCATGGAGCCCACCCGCATGATGAACACTCACCCACGGGCGGTGGCGTTGGCGTTGGCGTTGTTCCCGCGACCGTGGCCAGCGAGGTCATTTTCTCGCCTCTCGACGTGCGGCCATTTCATCAGCAATGCGCTCGAGGCACGCGTCGATTTTGTCTAGCCTGATGGTCACCTGGCGTTCGAAGCCTTCGAATTCGACCCGAGTCACCATTTTGCTGATTTGGTCGGTCAGCGCAGTGTGTTTGCTGCCAAGCAATACCGTCTGAGAAGTTGCGCTTTGCAGCTCCAATTCCAGCCGATGCCGGTGCTCATTCAGCCCCCGAACCTGCTCATGCAGCGTGTCCAGTTCGACGCGCTTGCGAGCGAGCCGCTCCTCGACGCGACGCGAAACAGCCTGCAGCCAAAGCCCGAGCAGAAAGACCACTGCGCTAATCGCGCCAGTTACTACCTGCCAGGGGGTGGGCATTACGCCCACCGCATCTTCCGCAAATCGTGGGCAAAGCAGTTGTAGGCGTATTTTCGGATCCACTTCTTCGAGACGCGAAGCGTGCCGCGCTCGCCCCATCGCTCGCCCCACGAATTGCGCAGGCGAAAGCATTCCTTGTCGTAGGCGATCACGGTCATGCAATGCCCGCCGATCAAACGCGAGCCCTCACCGTCGTAGATTTTCGACGGGTCGGGATTCATGAATGTGCCGCCGATGCCGATGCCGAAAATGACGGGCGAGCCGGCTGAAATCTGGGCCTCGATCTGGTCGGGCTCGATCTCAAAAAAGCCGCCGTACCGGTGCTCGCGAGCGTCCCGCATGGCCTCGACGTCAGGGAGCTTGCCGGCCTGATCGAGGGTGTAGGGAACCAGCGCCTCTCGCGCGATGCCCACGACAGCGAGAGACGCGATTGCGGCGGGGATGTATGTGCCTTGCTTGACGTCGCTGAGACCATGCTGAAGGGCGCGACCGATGATCCAGGGCATCATCCTGGAAAGGTCCTCACAGGGTGCGGCCTTCGGGTTTGAGCGGTCGATCAGGTACTCCACAACGTCGGCCAGGGCATTGCCCACACATGATGGGGCCCAAGCCTGATCGCTGATCGGGCGCTTGAAAAGCAGGCCCGCACCCTTGTACGGCTCCGATGACTGAGCCGAAGCCACACCGGGAGACTCGAAGCTCCGGTCGTGGTCGAATCGATCGAGCACTCGATCCTTGTGGTATTCGTAGCCGCGAGAATCTTCGAGACAGCCACCAATGAAAGGGGGCGAGCCCATCACGCGCACGCTTTCGCGGCGGCGCACGAAGCAGCGCGGGCGAGGCACTCGGGGTGCAGGTCAAAACCGTTGTGTTGCGTTGCGCGGCAGAACTGGCCGAACGTCTCGCCGCTTTTCGAGGGCTTGGCCCAAGGGCAATCCAGCTCGAGAAGACGCTTTTCGGCCCTCGCGCACCCGGTGCCGGAGAGGTCAGGAATGGGGTCGAGGGGGGGAACCGTATTCGCTCCGCTGCACGAAGCCGAGGCGAGCGAGAACATCGCGATCACGAATACGACGATGGCGAATTCCTTCATTTACCGCATCCTTCGGCCACGAATTGCGAGCTCGCCTTCGAGGCCACAACCTGAGACGCGGCCGCGAGAGCTCCGACAGCGACGGATCCGATCGCGATAGCGAGACGCGCACCGCTCGACTCCGTGGGAATGATGGCGAGGCCACCTCCGCCAGCGAGAAGAGCGCTTCCTCCCGCGATGGCCGACCACGTCGAAGCGCGATCACTCAGCGTGGCGCATCGCTCGGCGGATGAAACCGCCGCCAATGGGGCAAAGCCTGCGTCGCGAAGCGACTGTGCGCACGACGAGAGGAAGAGCATGACAATGAATGCAAACGGGCGAAGACCGGTCATTTGCGCGCACCTTTCAAGGCTGCCAAATCGATTGAGATAGAGGCCAAAATTCGAGACGCTACCACGAAACGAGCTTGCCAAATACCGGGCGGAAGTGCGCGAGCGACGCCGCCACACATCCCCGCGAGGATGAACGAAATCGTGTAGAAATACCCGACGAGCGCGGCAAGGTCGGAGACGGTGATCGGCGACATCAGACACCCCACTCCCCCATGTGCCCCGATGCTGTCAGTTTGATGACACCCATACGGGAATTGAGGCAGCTCCCCGCGTCTTTGGCGGCGATGTACAGCGAGCCATCGGAAACCTTGACGAGCACGGCGAGCTCGGAAATCGCGCCAGCCGTGACGCCTGCGACGTTTTTCCAGTAGGCCGCGAGGTAGTACCCAGAGAGACCGCTGTCGGTGTTGAAATTGCCGTCTTCACGAATGCTTTGGCCGACAGAATGCTTGACGGAGTTGGCCTGCACGACGCCCGAGAGATCAGCCGTTCCGCCCCAGGAAGATCCGCCAAGAGGGTACGACGTCGGGAAGACCGCGAGCGTTGAAGAGCCGGCAACGACGCCGCGATCGTGGGCCCATTGCGGTGTCCCGCCCGCTGTATGGGCGAAGGCAAGAATCGCGTCAAACCACCGAGAACGAAAATCGATCGGGGCAAGCGGGAAAAGCGGATCTGATCGCGTCAGGATGCTGACAGGTTGCGACATCACCTGCCATGACGCGTTCCACGTCCCAGCGCCGAAATTGAGCGGAATGCGAATGATTCTATCCGCCTGTGCAGGCGCATCGAAGGCGCGGATCGGCCGCTTGTCGGTCGTCAGCGGACCCCACCCGCCATTGGACGAACTGGGGCCCGTGGTCAGGCTTTTCGGGTCGCTCTTGCGGGCAGTTCCGCCGCCGTCCGAGCAGCACGGGGCGAGGTGCGAAGTGCAGGCGCCTGTCCCCGGGTTTTGCGTGGCAATGGGAGCGCAATTCCAGATCCGATCGATGTCGTAGGTCACCGTCGCCGGTGTCGCGGAGTAGTGCACGTGAACGTATGCGAGAGGAATGTGCGCCTGACCAGCCGCGGCCGCAGGAAGGGCCGGCCAAGAGCCTGCCGGATAAGGGTCCGTCGCCGTGACGCTCGAGGTCCCGAGGACCCATGCGAGCGTCACGGTGGACGATCGGCGCGTGTTGTAGGTGCTGCTCGAGTTGACGCCGGTTGTCGTGTCCTGAGCGAATCGGGCCGCAGAGTCAGAGTCCGCGTCGGCCACGATCGCATAGAGCAGATCCCACCGATGCGAGCCAGAAGCGGGAAGCGGCGTAGTCACGTCGACGTCAGCGCCTCGGTAATCGGCAGTCATCAAGTCCCGCTGCGTCTCGGTGGCGCTCGTCAACGGCGAACGAATGCCGGTGAAGGCTCGCACGGTGACCTTGCCAGTCGCCCCATTGGTGCGCACAAGCGAACCGTCGACCTCGGGCACAAGCCAGCCCGCCCGGGCGCTTGCCTCGGTGAGCGGAATCATTGTGCTCGCTAGGGCCTTGTCCGGTGCGACTCCAGCCAATCGCCACCCTTCGGCGACCTCTTCAAGGGTCAGCTTGTAGCCATCAACCGGGGCAATGGGGTATTTTTCCACGGCCTATTGGTAAGGCTTTTGCACGAATCACGTCAAATTGCGGGGTCAATCGCTATTTGCAATTGGACGGCAAAAAGACCGCGCCGCTGGTACAGCGACCGCACGGCACTCACCACCGAGTCGATCGAGTTGGAGCTTGAGTAAACGTTTTGCCCGATGTCTCGGCCAAGCCCCGACTGAGTGGCGATCGAAGCTTGCGGGAAAAGAAATGTCTCCCCAGTGGCCCGCGTCGAGCTTGCCAAAATGTAGGAGTCGTCTGCTGCTGGTGTCGCTGGGAGCTTGTTGCCGAATGCCGGCAAACATACCACGACCCCGCGGGTCGAGTCGCCGCGCAAGGCCTCGTCGTGCGCGCGCCATCGGGGCACACCATCAGCAGGAACCGCGATCGCCGCGTCGTAGGCCTCGGTCCGATGCTCCCACAAAAGGCCCATGCGAGGCACGCTGCGCGGCCGCACGTGACGACGGCGCCACGGATTGACGCAGGGATTCTTCAGCAGCGTGGCCGAGTTTGACAGGTAAAAACCAGACTCGGAAGCCGCGGAACACAACAAGATTTCGTCGTCGGGTCGCTCGTAGTACGTGGCGAGCTTGGTCGTGTAGACGCTGGTGATGCGGTCAATCGCCGCCAGCATCGCGGTTGGTGTGATCACGTCATCATCGCGAAGGATACGCGCCCGGAATGCGTCATCAGACTCGCCCAGCGCACGATATGCGCCCTCTTGCGAGCCTGCAAAGTCGAGGTCTGAGCGCTCGGCGTATTGCGGATTTGCTGTTGCTGCGTAGGCCGAAAGCTTCGAGGTGATCTTTACGTAAGCCTCGAAAAGAGCCGCGGCGATCGCCTCCGCGACACGGCCCGAGCGAAGCCACGAAGGCATCAGCGAGAGCACGTCGTCTGCTGACGTGACGGGAATGTTTTTGACGAACGGCGAAAGCTCCCACGCCGCTGGGATGGTCGGAAACGTCATGCGTCAGCCTTCCTACGAACCCACCAATGCTCGACAAAGAAAGATGTCGAGAGGTCCACAAGCCCGCCGGTGCCCGCGTCCCACGGGCCGCGCTCGTTCATTGCGGTCCAGTCGGAGTTGTGTCCGGGGTCGTTTCCGTTACCGCTTGGAATGCTCGCGGCTGCATACCAGTAGTTTCCCGACCCATCCCAAAGCACGTAGTCATTCGTGCTGTACGCGTTGTTTGGTGTGTACAGCGCAGCGTATGTAATCGCTAGCCAGTATGTTGCGTTTGGTGGTGTCTGCGGTGTCGCGTGCGCGAGAATGCATACGTAGGCGCTGCCACCGTAAGTCACGAAATCGTTTAGGTTGTAGCCAGCATATCCGCTGACGTCCTTCTGCGCGCACTTCACCTGCAAAATGATGTTTGACCCGCTTACGGTCCACTCGATCAGCGGCGCCGTTGGCGGATAAATGCCCCCCGTCTGTGAGCGGGCAAACGAGGCAAGACCTTCGGTGATATAAATCGTGCCGCTATTCTTCCGCACCATCACGAGCCCGGTCTGCACGCCGGTCTCCACGTACCCGTTAACCCAGAATCCTACGCGGTAGAAGATGCCACCCGAGGAACTGTTTGGCATTGTCTTTGAGGTGTTCGTGGGAACGATAAGCAGCGTCGTCCACGAAGCCGAGGTGTCCGTTGTGACGTCTTGCCCGCCGAAGCCTACGCGTTGCCTCATAGGATTAACGCACTCTCAATAAAAAGACTGTATTCAGTATCCCCGTTGCCATTGCACTGCATGTCAACGGCGTTGGTTCCCGCGTTTGCACGAAGTGACATGCCTATTTCGTCAACGAGCCCATCCCCATCTGCGAAGGCGTTTGACCCATTTGCTGTGTCACCGATGATTGTAACCGTGCCCGCGACGTTTTTTGCGAGCACGAACCAGCGGCGAGCACCACCAAACTCCGAGCCGCTGTCATCCTTGAGTGCATGCAGAAATGCGCGGATAGCCACGACCTTCCCCGATGCGAGAGGAATGCTGTGCATGGTGGTCCATGTAGTCGGGATGGTCGTCTTGAGCCCGTTGCGAACCTGTAGCCCCGCCGCGGCTGCCCCTACCGTGATCCGCTCCGTCAGAGGAATCTCCCAGCCGGACAGTCGTAGCGCCCACGTGCTGTCGTCGTTCGTTTGCCCCGTCACAGGTAACTCGAGATCGAACCCATTAACAACAGGAACAATGCCGAATGCTGAATCAGAATCGTACATCTTGCCGACAGTACCGCCACAACAGTCCCCGCCGTTGTTGAACGCGCTTCCATACGTGCCATTCATCACAATAGTCGACATGAACTGACACGAGACCTCGCTTAGGTCTGCATTCTTACCGAGTAGCGTTGCCTCAATAGACATGTGACGTGTTGCCGCTGACCGTAAGATCCCGACGTTGCTCGTAGCGCCTGCAAGAATGTCTTTCTTGAACAGGTGTTGTTTTCTCCAAAAGTACGTCACGAGGTCACGGCCGGAGCGATCATGACTTCGTTTCCGTCACCATCGCGAAGCCAAAGCCCGACGTTCTGTTCGAGGTAAATCCCCACACCCTCACCGGGGTTTGCTGTGGGAACCGTCGTGGCATTGGCGATCAGCGTGATCCCATCACCCACCCCCGAAGGCGCGTCCGTCGCGGTGATGTCGCGCGCAAAATTCAATGCGGTTACGCGATTGCCGGCGACCTTCTCAGCCACTTCGAACATCGTCTCAAAGGTCGAATCTGTGACCCCGAGCTGAAGGCGTGCCGGGCCCTTGAGGCCAGTCGAATTTCGCCCGCCTCCGTGCAGATTCAGAGCACCTCCGTTCAGGACGCCGACGGTGTGGCTTGACTGCGCGCCAAGGCGGAAATCTTGCCCGTGCGTTGAGGCGTTGATGGCCTGCCCGATCCGGATCGTTGTGCCAGCTGCCGGGAAATCTACGCGCCCTGAAAGGCCGGTGAGCTTGACGACGATCAGGGCATCGACCAGCCCTGTCACGTCGCCCGCGTGCGTCACCCATGTGGGATCCGCGCCTGCGGCGTTGGTGCGCAAGACCTGGCCAGTCGTGCCGGCTGCGAGGGCCGTCCATCCGCCTGATCCTCGGTAGGCGATCATCCCTCGCGCGGCGCCGAGACCATCGAGGCCCGGGTTGGGGTAGGTGCCGCTGAGCACACCGCCCGCTGCGCCAGAGGGAGCCGCGGTAGGTGAATCCCACACGGGATTTGAGCCAGCGCCCTGCGTTTTGAGGAATTGGCCCGAAGTGCCGACGCCAAGACCGACCCAGCCCGAGGCGTTGCGGTAGGCGATCATTCCCTGGGTCGAACCAAGGCCATCGAGGCCCGGGTTGGGGTAGGTGCCGCTGAGCACACCGCCAGCGGCCCCTGTAGGCGCGCCTGACGCGCCAGTGACCCACGACGGATTGGCGCCCGCACCATTGGTCGAAAGCAGCTGCCCGGCCGTCCCTGGGCCGATGGATACCCATCCCGAGGCGTTGCGGTAGGCGATCGATCCTTGTGTGCTCCCCAGGCCATCGAGGCCCGGGTTGGGGTACGTACCCGACAAAACACCGCCTGCTGCGCCCGTAGGCGATCCGCCCGAGACCGCGGCGATGATTTGCGAGAGATTTGGAACCACCACCATTGCGCCGTCGTTTTGGATGAGGCCGACGATCACGTTTCCAGAGACGGAGTTGATTCGCTCGAGAACGCCTGTCGTCGCGTTGGCACGCACATAGATTCCGGAGCCTGACGACGTGAGGGCCGTGATCTCCGACGGGAGCGCACCGGAGATCGCGACTCTCCCTCGGCTGCCCGGGCTCGTGGCCTCGGTGAGCACGCCAAGCGGCACGCCGCCGGCCGCGATATTTGCCGACGTGCAAAGCACCATCAGCGGCTCGCCTGCGGTTGTGGAGGCCTTCAAGGCGACAGCAACGCCAGCTGTCAGCGCGTCGCTCACCGGGTCAAGTTTTGGGAATGTGGCAACGAACGGCGAATTCCTGACTTTCACGACCTCGGAGCCGAGGGCAACAATTTGCAGGTCAATCTCGGCGAGCAGCGGAGCGTCCACCGTGGTGGAAGCCGTGATCGATCGCGGAGGGTCTGCGGCTGCGGGCAGTGCGGTCATGCGATGCGCTCCAATCCGTCGAAATGGATCCAATACGTCTGCACGCCAAAAGCGTTGCAAGGCTCAAGCATCTCGACTTTTGCGCACGCGCGCGGAAGGTCGATCGCTCTGACGCGGCCCGGTTTGCCTTGCATGCCGTGCCGCTCGACGCGAGAGACGTGGCTTGGCGGTTGGTGCACTCGAACGCGATCACCCGGTCGAAGTCCGATCAAGGTCATCGCTCGCACCATCCTGTCTTTGTGACTTCGGAGCGCTTGCTCGGCGATCGCGTCCATCATCATGACGGCCCCACGACGTCGATCGTGATCAGCGGCGCGCTTGTGCGGTACCGAGTCAGCACGCTTGGGAAAGAACCACCGTTGGCCTTGTAGTAACCCGGAGACAGCACGTTCGTCGGTGGAGGGTCTGGTGTGGTCGTTAGCGTCACAGCCGAGACTTCATCGTGAATTCGAGCGATGCGGCCGCGCATCATGACCAGGTCAAACATGTATGGATCAAGCCTTCGGTCGAAGTAGTCAACGCACGCTTGCACGGCTTTTGCCCGCAAATCCGAGGCGTTGTAGAAAGTGATTGGCCTCGCCATCGTCACAACTGACGAGATCGTGACATCCGATTGGCTCATTCCGAAGACCGAGATCGGGTCTCCGCTCCCTCGCCAGTCCTCGAGACTCTTCGCGACCTCGTCGAGCAAAGCAGGCGTCGAAAGCCAATTCACGTCGCCCACATAAACGCAACCCACTCCGCCAGAATGCTTGTCTTGAAGGCTTACCTGAACCACGTGTTTGATCCCGTTAACCTTCAGCGCGCCGTAAAGCACCGCCGCCGATGTGCCGCGCTGGCGACCTTGTGACCAGGCGATGTGACGCGCGCGAAGCTCGGGGTCCGTCTCGGATTCCGCTCCGCCCGCCACGCTGACCGACGTCGGCAAAAGCAGCGGGTCGAATAGCGCCGCAGGCAGGCCTGTAAGCGTCAGCCCCGAGGTCGCGGTACCCACGCCAGATTTGCCTACTGATTGGGCCGTGACCGGCACGGTGACCGAGAGCGCTACAGAAGAAATGTTTGTGTCGGCCGAGACAACGACGATCTCGCTTCGCCCCGTGCTCGATGGGCATCGGATCTCCGTGCCGGCGTAAACCGTACCCACGCCAGCGCCAGCACTGACACGCGCGAGCACGCACGAACCGCGAGCGGCAGCGGCACGGAATCGCCGCACAGGGCCACGGGCAGACACGTAGGCGTCGAGCTCACTGTCGTTTGAGCGGTCGAGTGTCGTCGCGTCGAATGCCTCGACGGCGATCTGATTCGTGCGCACGGAGAGCGACGAAATTGCCCCTGCTAGGGCATCCCATCGGGACAGCGGGCGCGTGTCGACACTGATCCCAAGCGAAGCTTTGAGCGACCCTAGGAACGTGCCTGCGAGCTCCGAGACGCCGGGGAGTGCCATCAGACCACCGCCTCAGCGACCACGGCCGAACCGTCGATCGCGGTACCGGTGATCAAGGCTCGCACGTCGCCATCGTCGTTGATTTGCGTGATGTCGACGCGCACCGATTGCAGGCGATCTTCTCGCGCGCCGTACTGCTCCAGCATTCGCGCTTGCATTATTGCGAATTGCTCGGGCGCGTTCGGCGCGTTCTGGAAGTCTTCGACGTCCAGCCCATCCGACTGACGATGCGGCACCTCGCCTCGTCGGGTGATCGCTCTGACGGGCAGAGCGGAGAGCAGATTCGGAAGCCCGGCGATCTCCGCGAGGTCGTCATCTGGATCCAGCGCCAATGGCATCGCTAGATCGACACCGTACGCAGCGCGCTCAGGATCAGGATCGAGGAACGTGGGCACGCGCGAAGGGTGCGCTAAGGCCGGCAAATGCGGCAAATGTCAAGCAAAACAAAAGCGTTGTATGCAGTTGCCGTCATGATTTGGCGTTTGGTAGGCATCAGAACGGAATGCGGCCGCGGCTACCGGCTAGCCAGCGATTTCGACCGACCGCTTGAGGGCCGCGACGTCCTCGGGCAGCGCGTCGAGATCGGCGTACCGAACAACGCACCGTGTCTGCGCGTCGGCGACCGAAGCGGGGACCTCGAGGCCAGCTGCGAGGGCTTCGGCGATCATGACCTGGGCCTGGGCAAATGTGGTCAAGTGGCTTTCGGGGTAAGTGATCGTCGTGTATCCACCGGCGTCCACATCGCGCATCAGGATGGTATAGCAGACCTCGAGGGGGGCCTCTGTCGTCCACAATTTGTTTGTGGCATCCCACAGGGGCCGCGTGAGCGCGAAGGGCGCGCCACCGTTGTACGCCAGCTGCACGATCCCCCACTGCGGAATCTTGCCGTAGGCGCACCGCGGCCCAGAATTGACGTTGCTGTCGCCGTCGAAATAGCCGTCCAGCGCCAAGCGCGTGGCTTGGGCTGGTAGCGGCGAGGCCATGCGCGGGCCGGCGAAACGCCTGATGCGGGTCACCAGGTTCTGAAAAAGCCCGTTGTTCGTGCTGGTCTGCCCGAATCGTGGCGGGAAATAATACCCTCGCGGCTTTACCACGGTGCCGATCGCGATCGTCATCCTGGGATGATGCGCCTACATCGTGTGATGCTGCCACGTCAAGCAAAAGAAATCAGTCGATTGTCCGTTGACAAGTCGCCCAACAAGGCGCATAGTGACGGACATGAACAAGCAAGCCGCAATGAAAGCAAAGTTGGCGCTGGCAGGAATCCCGTTCCGCGAGATCGAGTGCTACGGGTCGCAGATCGTCGTCACCAGCGCGTGCGATAACACCGCGCGCAAGTGGGCTCGTCTGCTGAGCCGCTTCGCTACTGTTCGCGGTGTCATCAAGAGCCTCGATGACGCGAAGGAAAACAAAGGAACCTGCCTCCGACCCTCGCATTTGCCGGTGTGGCGGACGTTTGCGGTGATCGCCGGGGACTGAAATTCGCGACAGCGCAGAAGCCCCGAAAGGGGCTTTCTGCTTTTTGTCAGGCCTTGAAGCCAGAGGCTCCGCCCGTGATTTTGCCGGGCAAGGCCACCGAGGTGCCCACAACCGGTGCGCCACCACCTTGAGGCGTGAATGTGAAAGTCACCGGGCCACCGCCGCCCGGAGCTGTGCCGCTGAGCGTGCCGCATCCGACGGGGTCTGTCTGCCGCGCCACCGCGAGGAGTCCCTGATTGACCGTGACGGTCTTCGCGTCGATCGCCAGGTCGACGGTCGCCGGGTGGTAGATCCGCGCCTGGGTCTGCGTCACAAGCGGCGGAGGCGTGTCAGATCCGGTAGACAGGATCCACCCTGCCCCTGGCGCTTCGCCCACGTCCTCGGCAATCAGAATCACCACCTCGCACGCCTCGCACGGGATCGACCAGTGCCCCGAAAGGCCTTGCAAACGGCCCCAAATCTCGCCAGCGGCGCCGGCCGAGTCGACAAGGCGCCGGGTTGTGCAGCGCAGGTAAATCGCGGCGGTGTCGATCTGGACGTCGGCGGCGAGTCCGGAGAACTGCGCGAGCTCGACGCGTGTTCGAGCTCCGCTTGCCATCGCCTGAGCCACGAAGGCAAAAAGCGTTTCGCCGAGTCCGGCACCGTCGATCATCTTGAGCTTCATTCATGCCGCCAAAATTAGGTTTTGGAAGTCGACGGAGCACTCGTACGTCTCGCCGAATTGGTGCACGGCCTTGCGGACATACACCTCGATCGGCCCTTGTAGCCCGCTGGTGTAAGACCGGATGAGCGCACCAGCGACGGAGGGCGAGTAGCCCAGCGAGTCGACCAGGTAGGCCACTCGGGCATCCGGATCGGGTATCTCGGCGAGTAGCTCTCGCTCGCGCGGGTTGATGTCGATCATGATGCGGTCGCCATTCGACAGCGTGGTCACGTCGTAGGTTCCCGCGTCGTCGTATTCGTCTGTTTCGTCGACCTGGATCACGCGCATCCGCCTTATTTTGAGGCTTCCTGAGAATTCCTGCCGCGAGCGCTCAAAGAAGATTCGCTGAGCCGCCTCGTTCAAAGCTGCCTGATTGCTGACGGTCCCGTAGGAGAACCACGCTCGCTTTTCGTTGGGGTCGATCTCCGTCGAGCTGACACCGCTCGGCGAGGTCTTCCCGGGCTTGCCGCCCTTCTTGACTGCCACTTTCTTGACAGGCTTCTTGAGCGTTGGGTCGCCGGTCTTTGGGTACACCGCTACGATGTAGCCTCGTTGTTCTATCGAGTAGGCCGTGAGCCCGATGCCCTCGAGGACGCGCACGAGGTGGCGCTTTTCCTGGTAGTGCGCGACGTTTACCCCATAGGCTAGAATTGCACGTCGAGAAGGCACAGTGAGCCCCCTCGAGGTACCAACGACAAGCACGTCAAGCTCAAAGCGAGGAATGAGTGAAACCGGGTCGCAAGCGCGCTTGATGAGGTGCCAAGCGGTGTCGTCGGCCTTCGTGGGGATCTTCGCCTTGGCAAGCTTCGCAGGCGCAGCGGTGCGCAGCTCGGGCCACGCGTCGAGGCCTTCAAGGCGGAGCGAGATGTTTGCACCGCCTGGAATCGAGTCGAGGATGCGGCGGAGCGCGGTCTTGAGATTGTCGGAGTAGCTCGGGACCACTGCGGAAAGTGGGCGCTTCGTGTCGAGGAATAGCGCGGTGTAGTCGCGCGCTTTGAGCTCGATCGTGCCGTCTTCCTCGAGGGAGAGCTCTGGCTCGTCGACGTAGCCGATGAATCGGATCTTGTCCTCGGTGGCGATCTCCGCCTCGTCAACGTCTAGTCCGCCAAGGTCGCCCGCGTAGACCTGGATCAGAATCTGCCGAACATTGCGCGGAAGTAGCGGGAAATTGCGCGCATCCATCGTCACCGAGCACGTGTCGGCGGTGTTGTAATCGTTTCGCTCGATCGAAATTTGCCGAGGCCGGGCAAGAAATTCAACCTCCTTCAATGCGCGAGGAGTGATCTCGGTCGGCGTCGATGACGTGGCGAGCGTGGCCGTCACGCGCACCAAGGCGCCGGGGTAGATGAATTTCACGCGCGCACCTTCGTGCCGGCGTCAAGCGGGCCGATGCGAAGCGTCGGATTGAGTGAACGCATGACCTCGAAGCTACGCCCAAAGCGAGCACCGATGGTCTCGAGAGTGTCACCAAAAGCGGCGGTCACGATGCGCTCGGAGTTCGCGGAGGCTCGAATTTCAGCGTTTACTCCGACCTCCTGCACTTCGGAGATCGCGAGCTGAAGGTTTGCCAAGGCATCCATTTGCGCCCTGGTCCATGCGGCGCGCACGGCTGCGTCATCCGCCGATGAAGCCGAGTTGGGGTCGATAGCCGACAGAAACGCAAAGAGGTCGACACACCGAAGCATCAAGGCTTTTGCTTGCGAGGCGACCGAGCGAAGCGCGTCAATCGTGCTCGCGATACCGTCTTCGAAGTCCTCGGTAAGCGCGATGATTTGCGCGAGTGGCGCGGTCAGCTGCGAGTAGAGGGCGAAGATACTGCTCGAGAGGTCGGGTCGGATTCCATCGAGGGAGGCGAGGGCCTTCACGCTCGCGAGACGAGGCTCGATGACTGCGAAGTTTTGGATCGAGGCGAAGGGGATTCGCCGGCTCTTCGTGCGTCGATTGACGCCGTGGTCGTAAATCGAAAACGTGAGCTCGTAGGGAATGTCCGAGTCTGACTCTGCGCCAAACTTTGCGTTCGAAAGCAACCCACGACGAAGGATTCCGCCCCACACAAGCCGCATCGGGCGAGCCGCTCGTCGCATCGAATCGATGACCGCCATTCGCGCAAGAGCGCCCCCTGCGGTGCCCGTCAAGACGTCGCGGAAGTGGCCTTTCACCGCGATCTCGTGCTCGGTTGTGCCCGTGATGTGGACGTTCGGCGCTTCGCTCCCAGGGTCGAATTGCTCGCTCTTGCGAACTGAGCCGCCAAGGTCGAAAGCCGCTCCGCGACGAGGGCCGCCCATTGGCGCCTCAGTGCCAGCGAGCGTGATTTTTCGCTTGTTGCCGTCGATTTCCTCGAAGAAGAAGGTCTCGTAAGACATAGATCACCCGTGCCTGTAGACAGAAAAGCCGATCGCACTCTTCGGATTGAGCAGCTCGTCTCGGATTTTGTGACTCACTTTCAGCGCGAGCCGCTCAGGGTCTGAGTCGCTGAGAATCGTCATCGGAGCGTTGACGGTAACGCTTGTTTTTCCGCCTCCGTGCGTCTTTTTCTCTTCAGCGACCGTGCGCTTGATCAGGCTCACCTTGTCCGGCGGGTCGCTTGCGCCAGTGGCCGTCGAGCCGCTTTTGTCGATCACCTTGTTGAGGTTGGCGAGAATGTTCCCGCCCATTTTGCCAGTGTCGCCGCCAGCGAGGCCGATCTTCGCGAGGACCCAGCCGATTCCCTCGGCAAGCTTCGCGAGCGGCCACAAGACAAGCTCGAGGCCCTTCGCCACGAGCGTGAGGTTGGCCAAGAAAAGCACGCCAAGAAGGTCGACCACAGGGCGCGCAGCGGCCATAAAGCCGTCGAAAATCGTGACGAGCTCGCTCCAAATCGTCTTGAACGACTCGCCGATGAGTGCCGTGAACCCCTGCGCAGCTTCTTGAAGAATGCCCATGACAGGCGCGAGATCCGAGACGTTGCGAAACAAAATGTCGAGTGCTCCGACGATGGGAGCGAGGATCGCAGCAAGCGCGGCAAGGCCTTCGGCGGCCCCAACGCCCAGCATTTCGCCCATGCCGCTTGCCATGCCCGGGAGCATCGTCGCGCCTCGCGCTGCGGCCATTCCGCCTGCAGCTCCGAGCGGGTTGTCGATGACCTTTCCGATCACTCCACCGATCGCCGAAAAGATCGGCGTGAGGGTTGTGAAAGCCGACTTGATGCCCTCGATGAAGCTGTCGACCTTGGCGCTGATTTCGTCCCAGTGTTTGCCGATCCACTCGACCAGGCTCACGATTTTATCAAAGCCCTTGACGAGAATCGTCCCGAAGGCTTCGGCGGCATTGAGGAACGCGGGGTTGCTGTCTATCGCCCCGTAGATCGCGAGCTTTGATTTGATTGCGTTGAAGAGCGGCTCGGTCGCTTTGCTCATCAAGTTTTTGCCGGCACTCGTCAAAGTTGTGGTGAGGCCTGCCCACGATTGCGCGAGGTACGGCATGGCCTCGGCGTTTTTCGACATTGCCTTGTTTAGGTAGGCGAGGCGTTCTGCGGCTGTGGCCGAATTGAACAGCGTCCCCTTGTTGTCGATCTTCGTATGGGTGTTGATGCCCATACCTGTACCCAGTTTGTTGTGCGCTCCGGCCCTGCCCTGCAGAAGCTCCGCCATCTCGCGGCCTGCCATCTCGAAGTTCCCACCGAGGTGCATTTGCCCGGCGATCGCAGTGTCGGCGGTGAGTTTTCGAAGCTGCTCGAGGCTCCCTCCAGCCATCACAAGCGCAGGCGAAATGGTCTTCGCCATGCTGACGAAGTCTTGAAACTCTCCAGGCAGCGCGTCAGCATCTTTCCGAATGCCGGCAATAAGTTGGCGGCTCGCAGTGAGCCCGTCCTCGAAGTTTTTGACGGCCCCAAGTGAGTTGAAGACGCTCGCGAATCCGATCTGCGCGTCTTCCATCTGCGCATTGAGGTTCAGGCCCGTCTTGGTGACGTAGCCCGCCAACGCAGCCCCTGCGGCAGCCGTGCCCACGACGGATCCCACAGCCATCCGGCCGATCGCATCGATGGCTCCGCCCACGCGTGCCATCGAGGAGGCGATCGTTTTGTCGAGGTTGTCGAAGCTCGCGCCGATCTTCTTCGCGGTGCCGCTAGCCTCGTCCTTCGCCCGGTAGGTCGTCGAGACGACATAATCGATGCTCATCCCGTCAACGCTCCTTCCAGGTCGATGCCCTTGAATTCACACAGCACGCGGATGGTCTCCGCGTGCCACCACTCAAGCTCATCGAGGTGCATCGCATACAGCACCGAGGCGGGTTGGTGCGCATGGAAGGCCAAGAAGGCTACTTGGTGACGCAGGAAAGCAAGTGCGGCGTCACGCGTGGAGCTTTTGGGTCTGCGGGGCCCTCGAGGCCTTCGGCGCGCCCTGCCATCGCGATTTGCGCGCACACGTTGCACAGCTGGTCCCAGTCCTCGCCCTCGGGGTCGTCCGGGTATGCATTGCGAATGATTCCGATCTGCCCCTTGTCCTGGTCCCAATCGAAATCGGTCACCGGCACCTGCGGTGCGCACAGCGCCGTCTCCTCTGGCGTCGCTCGAGGCTCTGCCGGTCCTGGTGACAGGCTGACGACCATCCGGCGAGCGGCGAGCGGCCTAAGGGCCAGGCCGAGGCGTTGCTGTCCGTTCGTTGTGGTCAGGTCGGCGTCCAGTGAGGCTTTGATAGCCTCCTCTCGAAGAGCCATCACCTCGCCCACGCGCAGCCGCTTTGCTTTGGCAACTCGCCCTGAGGGCAGGGTGATCAGGACGTGGCGATCGCTCACGTGCCCACCGACATCGTTCCGGCAGTCGCGGTGATTTTGCGCATCACCACCTCGCCTTTGCCGCCGGCGCTTCGCTCAGCGCGCATCGTAACTTTGCCGTAGGTAGTCTTTGACGTGGTGCCGTTGTTGTTCGTCGTCAGCATCACGATCTCAATCTTCGGCCGCGTGCCAGCCTCTTCGGCGACCTTGATCGCATTGAGCACGGTCGACACGTAGCCATCATCCGACTCTTCGATCGAAAACGAGATCTTCGACGTCTTGAATCGCTGCCAAGGTTCGACGGGTCCATTGCCAAGATACTCGTCTGCGCCTTCGTAGTACTCGGGCGCGTCGGAGAAGTCTTTGATCTGCTTGAAATCCCGATTGAGTCGCTTGTTTTCGACGTAAATCAGGACTTGAACGTTCGCGCCGAGGTTCGGAATTGTAGCCATTGAAAGAGCCCTTTCAGACGATTGAAACGGTGACGGTTGGGCCGATTTCGCCGACCAGGAAGAGGCGTTTTTGCTCGCTGATCAGCTTCGCTCTGAAGCCGATGGTTCGATCGCCAGCGTCGATGTTCGCCTGAGTGTTCGTGTCGCGGTCGTCGATCATGTCGTAGCCACTGATCGACGGAAGGAAGATGTGATTTTGCTTCCGGTTCAGAAGCAGCTCTTTGAGCACGCTTTCGACCACCGAACGCTCGTCATTCACGGTTTCGTCGTCGTTCGGGCCGTTCTGATACTCCACGAGACCGCCCGCCATCGTCAGTGCGATGTAATCGCGCATCCGCTTCTGCCACATGGGGGTCGTGGTGTCGGTCGCCGTCGAATTGTAGGGGCTGAACGTTCCGTTGTCGTTTCGCTGGAAGGCGATCACGCCTCCGCGATTCAAGTTGACGAAGCTCGTCTTCGTCGAGCCAGGCCCAACGAGAGCCTTGATTGGGCTCATGAAGACCGTGAAGTCACTCGATTTGAAGGCTGGCGAGAGGTGCGGCTGCATGAGCGAGGCAAGGCTCGCAAGCGGCGCGGTGCACGAAATGTTGCGGCTCGTGCCCTCGTCATCGAGAACCGTGCAGTAGTGGTGCACGTAGTAGCTGCCCGAGCTCTGCACGCCCGAGGCGTTCGTTTTGCTGGTCGCCTCGGAGTCGCTTTCTTCGCCCGTGAGCAGCGCGACGCGGTCTGTCATCAGGATTTGATGCGCCGAAAAGCCGGAGCGCACGGCGGCGTGAATCCCGCTCGGAACGTCGTCGTAAAGCACGAAGCGCACAAGCGGGTCAGCCTCCGCGAGGGCTAGGCCCTTGTCGCCGCTGCCCGGCGTACCGAGGTAGTCAGCCGCAACTTGCGTGCTCCCATCGGTGCCGCTTGCGAGCGTGTAGGTCCCGTTCACAGGCCTACCGACCGCGTCTTTCACCAGGGGCCCGAGCAGCTTCGAAGATGCGGTGAGGTTCGTCCAGTAACTGCCGGCGACCTGGTCAGAATCCACGTTTTCGTAGAATTCCGAGGTCGTGCGCGAGGTGGCTGAGTCCGTCTTGGTGACCGTGAGATTGAAGCTGTTTGCGACCGCATTGGTCGCCGCTGCGACCACGCACGTGATCCCGTTGCCGCCCGTGCCGAAGTAAAGCGCCGTGGCCGTCACACAGTTCGCGGGGCCGGTCTTCTGTAGGTTGATGGTGGCTTTGACAGGGGTTGCGCCAAGCACTCGCACGATCTGAAGATCGACCCAGGGGAACTTTGTGGCCTGCAAATAGGCGTCACCCGTACGGTCGAAGCCCTCTGGCGCGAACGTCGATCGGAAGCTTGCGGCGTCGCCGTAAGCGGTGATCGCGTTCAGCGGCCCCCAAGGGAAGCGGCCAACCAGCAAAACACGGCTCGTACCGCTCTTTTTGGCGGCGGCCGTGATCTTGCGAAAGATGATGTATTGGCCGTTTGCATCGGCTTGCGATTCGGACGTGATGACGGTCGCCATGCGCGCGAGGGTGCATCATCCTGCCTAGATGCGGCAAAATCGGCCGGGGCGAAGTCTTCGAAGAATTCGAAGGGTTGAACCGTCCGAATTTTTGGATAGTTGCGAGACAAAAAGACAAAGGCCCCAGGATCACGACCGCGCTGCGTCGTCAATCCCAAGGCCCTTGTGCGGCTTCTAAGGGCACCCACCCCGAAGCCGCATGGAGAAGTCATGCCTAAAGTAACATGACCAAAGTAAGCGAAAGCCGACAAGCAATCAACAAAATTCGACCGATCGTTTCTCGAGTCGCGCCACAGGCCTGCCCCGATGTCAAGAGCCTTGGCTTGTGTACGTGCCCACAGCCACTGGTGTCGGCTGTAGCGTCACGTTGGTGACTTCGCGAATGTACACCGCGCGGGCCACACCTTCGCGCGTGGAGCGCCATTCTTGCCGCTGCGATGCCGCTCCGCCCTCGACGTCGTCGAGCATTTGTTGGCCCTCGAAATCATACCGCGCGACCTGAGAGAATTGGTCCGTGAGCCGGAGGTGAAGCCCTCGGTCGTGCGTCTGCCGTCGGGCCGAGACCTCGACGAGCGCCTCTGATGCCGCGTGCGTCTTGGCGAATGTCGCGCGGAATTTGCCCGCTCGCACCTCCGTGACCTGCACCCATTCGGTCGTTGAGACTTGAAGCGTGGTCCCTGGGAAAATGCCGGCCATCGAGGCAGGCGTCGCCCACTGCTCGCCCGTCGTGGTGATGGCAGCCGCAAGGGTAGTTGTCACGATTGGGCTCACGGTCGACCAGAATGGCGCGTTCAGCGCGTCCGAAACAATGCGGTCGACGTCGCTGCGCATGGCCTGCGAGTGAGCCCACACGGCCACTTGAAGCGGCTGTGAGAGCACGTCTTCCTCGTATTGCACCGTCCCAAGCACGCCGCTCGTCGGTGTCACGATTCTGACGGTCGGCCGGCCGCACTGGCCCGAGCCTTCGAGCTTGCCGAATCGCGTGACGGCGAGCACGACGCGGGTCTGCGAGAGCTCGAGATCTGTGCGCGGGTCAGGCCACTCCGACACGACGGCGGAGTCAGCAAGGCCTGCCACGGCCGTGACCTTCGCGAGCAGGTGTGTGGCAAGCGCATCGCACAGGGACTCGCCGAGATCTCGTTGTGTCACGGGACAAGCTCCTCTCGCGCGGCTCGCAAAGCGGCGCAAATCTGTGTGTGTGTGGGTAGCTTCATCGCCTCAGATACGCGCTCGACGTACGTGCTGACGCCTGGCGCGGCGAGGCGAGCGGCAAGGTCGATCAGAAGGCTGGCTAGACGCATTTCTACCATGAAATCAACGTCTGTCATTTTGCCCCAATCCTGCCGCTTTCAAAACCTCACGCAAGATCTGCGCGAGCTTTGGTTGAGCGTCGCGAATGAACCATTTCGACTTGATTCCCTCGCGCGCGTAGCGGTTTCGGATACCCACAGCAATCCGCCACATGTCCGAATCACTCGTGATGCCGAGGTTTGCCGCCTGGCTCTTCGCCCACGCGAAAAGGGGCCCCAAGGGCGGAGTGAAAGGCCGCGTTCCTGCCTCGTGGTAGGCCACATAGGGAGCCTTAACCACGATGCGTGCGACCGGCCCGTGCACGCCATCGGAGAGCCTCTCGACGACGACGGAGCGGCGAGCGTCGCCGGTATTGACTGGCACGACGGAGCGAATCACACGAGCCCCCATCAGGGCCGCGGCGTACGTGGCGGCGGACCAAGCCAGGTGCCGGGCCTTCTCGTCTTGCCCCATGCGTGCCCCGAGCTGGCCGGGCGAAACGGTGATCGCGGTCATACTCGCTCCTCTCGCCAGGCTGGCACCGGCCGCGGTTCGTCGCTCAGCGCCTTCCATTTCGCGTTGCCGAAGGCCGAAGGATTCTTGCGCTTGATCGGCGTGTATGCCTCGGCCTTTGCAGGCCTAGGCTTGACGGTGCGCCTCGGCCGATTGAGCGCTGCTTGAACGTCTTCGGGGCGCAAGAGGTGTTTTGCCAGCATCATCCCCGATGCCGTAGGCACAACGAATTTTCGGCTGTGCAAAACCTTGTACCTGCAGATCAGGTCAGAGATGCGTGAAGCCTTCACATCGAATCTGGCCGCCGCCTCATCGACCGTCATCGTGTAGCCCATCTCAGCGGCCTCACGCCTCGAGGCTCCCTCGCGGTCGTTGCGCCATCGCTCGGCGGCCACCTCGTCGACTAGCCAGACCGGTTTGCCGTAGTGACCCATCACCCAAGCTGCGGCCAGGCGCTTGCCCTTGATGGCATCGCGCACAGCGTTTTCTGTGACCCCTATGCGGAAGGCAGCTTCGGCCACGGTCAGGCCTGACTCCATGCGCCCTCGGTCAATCTCGACCACCTGAGCGTCATGCTCACGCATCCGCGCGGCGAAATAGGCCCGCACGTCTTGGTGCTTCGCGTGCCACGCCCTGACGTCCTCGAGGCACACGAGCCTCGTCGGATGTGGGCCTCGAGGCGACCCTTCGATGGGATGCGCCTTGATGTGACCTTGCGTGATCGCGCGGGCCAACGTCGAACGATTGACGCCTATACACTTCGCAGACTCGCGCACGGTGAGCAACGTGTTCATGTGCGTGGCCTCAGGACGGCGGTCCATTCGTAGTCGCGGCTCACGTCGACCTTCACGACGGTGAATTCTTGACCCCCGCTGGGGGTAGCGCCGCCCACATACGGAGCGAACCCTGGGCCATCGAGGACCAGAAAGGCCATCTTGCCGTCACGCGGCAAAGATGGCGAGAAAAGTAGGTTGGAAAGCATCGTTCCGACCGTATCGAGTTCGTTTCGCGGCGTCGAGCGGGAGAGAATCCAGTCTGCGATTGCTGTGACTCCGCCCGAGCGCGCCACGTCGGTCGCGTTCGCCGGTCGCACCCTCACACGCTCGATCAGCGGCGTGTCTACGCGCGTGAGCGTTGCGCCGACACCTCCGCGGCTGTCGGATGACGTCACCTGCCGCACGTAGGCGGTGAAAGGGCGCAGGCCCATTTCGTCTGCATTCATGCCACGAAGGCGCGTGATCACGGGGAGCATCCGCTGCCGCACGGTGAGGTAAAGCGCCATTTATGTCCTCGGGCGCAGCGTAGCGGTCCATTGGAAATTGCCGCTGTTGTCTACGTCAACGATCGTGAATTCTTTGCCGCCCTCCCCTGCCGCGTACGCAGGGAATCCCGGCCCGTCGAGGACGATGAAGACTTTCTCGCCAGGCACCGATGGCGCGAAGTCGAGCTCCGCAAGCGGCGTGCCCGTCGTGTCTAGCGCGTTGCGTGGGGTCGATCGCGTCAAGAGCCAGTCGGCGATCTGGATCGTGCCACCCGACCGCGTGACGTCCCGAGTGCTGGCCTCGCGCACCTTGACACGCTCCGTCAGTTGAGTGTCAGTGACAGTCAGCGTCGCTCCTACGCCGTCGCGTGCGTCGTCTGGCACCGTGCGCCGTATGTAGGCCACAAAAGGCCTCAGGCCCATCTTCGTGGCGTTGAAAGCACGGAGACGAGCCAGGACCGGCAGAATCTTTTCTTTGAGGCTCACTTCAGCCCGCCGGGAGCGGACCGGAAATTAGCCCACCTGCGGCAAATACGTCAGCGCGGATCGCGCAGTCGAAGGCCGAGGCGAGTTGCGTGCACTCTCGCCGACCGGCCGCGCGTAGGTCCGCGTAGCGCCTCGGGTTGAGCTCCGTCTCTTCGGCCTTGCTTGCGAGGGCGAGACTATGAAGATTGGCGATCTCGACCTCGATGCTGGCAAGGTTCACCAGAATCGACTCGATTTCAGCCTGTTGCGCGGCGTCAGCGCCCGCGAGCGTGATGGCGCTTTCGATCTCCGTGCTGGCCGTCCGCCACACTGGCCAGCCCAGATACTTCCGAATCTTCACCACCTGCGCTGTCGTGAACGCCATCGGATTCCTCAGCTTCTGCGGCGGCCTGCGCCTTTGCGATGTCGGTGAAAGAGGTCCCTCGGTTCACCAGCTTGTAAAGCCACTTCTCAGGCCACTCGAACGCCTGCCCAGGGCTCACAGAGACCGAGTATTCGCCCGGAACGGTGAGCGTTTGAGGCACGCGACCGTCGTACTTGAGAGCAACCATTTTGTAGCCAGTGACCATGAGGGACAGCCTTTCAGGGGGACACGAAATTGATCATCGTGCCGCTCAGGGCGAGCACGTAGTGCGCATTCATGTCGGTTTTGAGTTCGTTGAGCAGCGTGTTCAGCGAGCTTTGATCGGTGGCATCCGCTGCGGCGATCACGTTCGTGCCGTCGGCGACGTTGTGAAAGGTCGTCGAAGCGCGGTGGAGGTTGTAATCGGCCTTGATCTCGTTGGCGAGCGTGATGCCCGTCGCGAGGTCGGTCGCCACAGGAGCCGCCAGCGTGTTCGTGCCGTCGGCGGCTTTGTGAGCCACCGCATCGGCGAGGTGAAGCAGCCAGAGGCCTCGGATCTCGTTTCCGAGCGTGATGCTGGTCGCAAGGTCTGACGCGTTGGCCGAGGCCGCAGCGATGTTCGTTGCGCTTGGATTGTAGGGGTCTGAGCCCTGCACAGCGGTCACCGCGTTGTGAGCGACCGCCGAGCCTGTGCCAGCCGCAACAGCGCGGCGAAGCTTGTTGATCATGTCCGCCATGGCAAACACCATGCTCGTGGGGACTTTTCGAACGTTGAGAACGGTCATCAAATCACCCGATGTTCGTTCGCTTGCCGAACGCGTTGCAGCGGTTGACTTTGAGCTGCAATTGGGCCTCGACGGAGGCCTTTCGAGCGCTACCAGTGCGCCCGAGCTCGTAGGCATGAAATGCCAACATGAGCTTGTTGAAACCGTCGTCGGCCGCGCCGAGAGGGTTTGCAAAATTCATTGCCTGCGGCAAGACCTGCACTTCGATTTCGTTCGAGTTGAGATAGAAGATCGAGCTCGCCGTTGCATCTTTGTCTTCGATGAAGGCGCAGCCGTCAATCATCACAACGTCGGAATTGTTCGCGAGCGTTGTGACTCCGCGAGCGGTCGAAACATCCTTTCCGTACGTGCGATTTGGGTCGAACAAGCCCTTGAGCTTGTTAAGCGTCGCGGGCGCGCAAAGCCCCACGTCAGGGCGAAAGCCGCTGTTCGTGTAGATCGCTGCG
>OFQY01000237.1_pt1 | contig 23733 bp, 35 predicted proteins | sample 1542991 | NCBI WGS metagenome assembly OFQY01 (sample SAMN07774224, study PRJEB24372) | wastewater metagenome | isolation source: Exp Tend VB 10WW | collected 2016-02 | reverse complement strand
AGAATCGGGACCCCGCTTTCGTTTTTAATACATCGACATTCAGTAGGCCGCAAGGCTGACGACTAAAACCAGGTTAGCTTGATAGGAGTATGGTCTAACGGCATGACGCTAGTCTCCAAAACTATCAGTCGGGGTTCAATTCCCCGTGCTCCTGCCAAGCTAATCTAAAATGCCTTCGGGCTTCGTGGTCACGATTTGACCCCGAATAAGCACTTTGAAAGCTGAATATAGTTTGAGAAACAAGAGACCTGGAATGGGTCCCGGTGCGCCGGGACCCGAAGATTTCAATGGGGGTATGGTGCTAATGGGAACACATGACTTTTGCAAAGTTGAGTTCGGGGTTCGAATCCCCGTACCTCCACCAAGTTTCGTTGCACAGTAATCGGACTACTGCGCTGTTGCCTTGCGTAGCTTCCGGTGAAAATTTGGGGCAATAGGAAAATTGTCCACCTTAGGCAATGTGGTAACGCGCATTGTGTGGCTTGCAGCAGGCTAATAAGCTGTAAGTGACTAACTGCCTCGACGTTCTAGTCGCCGCAGGAAGGAAATGGCCAGCCGGCCTAACCAACCGGTGTGCCATGGAGGGTCAACCGACAGTCTAATGACTACCCGGTGCTGATGAAAAGCAGACAGAGGGGCAACGATATATGTATCCACATGGCGCAACTGGTGGCGCACTTGCCTGATTAGCGAGGGGATGTGAGTTCGAATCTCACTGCGGATACCAAAGTTTAAGATTGCAATATGATTGTGTACAGGTGTGACTCACTTAAATGCATAATAACATGTTATGAGTGATTTAGAACTAGTTTGGCTTGCTGGATATCTTGAAGGAGAAGGTTCTTTTTTGAAAGGAACTCCTAGTCAGCCAAACATGCCATGGATTGCAGTCGTTACAACAGATGAGGATGTTGCCAAAAAAGTGTCCGCAATGCTCGGAGTTTCGTATTGTATAGCTGGTGAAAAAAGACGCAAGTCTCATTGGAAAAGAGCGTATAAAATTCACAAGAGGGGTCGAGAGGCTGTTGCTATCATGAATCACATTAAACCAATGATGAGTTTTAGAAGACAGTTGCAAATTGAACATGCAGTTCAAGGGTATCCTGAGAAGCCGCGCAAACCTGGGCGACAAGCCGATGAATTGATTGTTCGACAAATTCGTGAAGCAATAGGAACACGCAGACAAATAGCTGAAAGATTTGGTGTCGACCAATCCACAGTATCGAGAATTAAAAATCGCATTAGCTATCAGGAATTAGAATAAATTGCGAATTCATGTAGTGACAACCAAATGCCGGCATAGTTTAGCGGTCAGAACACCACCCTTTCAAGGTGTGAGGTCGCGGGTTCGAATCCCGCTGTCGGTACCAATTTATGGCCCTATCGTCTAAAGGCTAGGATACAGCGCTTTCAACGCTGAGATGTGGGTTCGACTTCCCACTAGGGTCACCAATGTGCAGTGATTGAACACCTACTGCTATGACTGATGGACAGACATCTGACTGCCGAGGAAAGAATCGGTCGTGCGTCGAGGTTAGACGGTGAAGCCTCGGCCCTTAAATGGGGGTATAGCTCAGTTGGTCAGAGCGTCGGTCTCCAAAACCGAAGGTCGTGGGTTCGAAGCCTACTGCCCCTGCCATATGCCGTTGTAGCTGAGATGGATTAGCACAAGTCTGAAAAACTTGGGACGAGGATTCGAGCGCCTCTAGCGGCACCAGATTTTTTTTGTAAGTATCAATGGGCATGTAGCCAAATGGGTAGGCACCGTAAAAGCGATATGACGCCGGTTCCCGACAAGGGAGTGGTCGCATAATAGGAGTAAGATAGTTGCGTAGTGACGTTCCTCTGAAAAGTGTGGTGACGGGTTGCGGATGCAGGACACGACGGCCTCGAGACAGGGGCGGGTTTAGTAACTAGTCGGCCAAAGCGAGCTCTCCTGAAAGTTGCCAGACCACCATGCGGGTTCGAATCCCGTCATGTCCATTGAGATTTCGGGCACCGGAAGGGACGGTGACCTACGCCTAATAAATAACGGCGCAGAATACGGGTTTAATTCCCGTGGTGTCCACCAGTTTGTGGGGCTGTAGTTCAGTTGGGAGAACGCATCTATGGCATAGATGAGGTCGTGGGTTCGACCCCCATCAGCTCCACCAGGTTTATCTAGGCGTAGAGGAGTTTGGCTTTTCTCGCTACTTTTGGAAAGTAGAGCACGTGGGTTCGAATCCCACCGCCTAGACCAATTTACCCGGCGGGAGGCCCATATGGATGAGCATTCCCCTGATAAGGGAAAGGAAGTGGGTTCGAATCCCACGCCGCCGACCAGGTTTATGAAGCACGGACTGCTGGAAGTGGTGCCTGCGGCTGAAAGATGTTAACTCGAGAGAAGTTGGCATTCGTAGGTTGTAGGCTAGGCAGGTTCGATTCCTGCGTGTTTCACATATGGGCGCATAAGTTAACGGTAAACTTCTTGCCTGATTAGCGAGAAATGATGGGTTCAAGTCCCCCTGCGCCTACCAATTTGAGATTAACTTGATGGTCGTTTTACACGCTTTACAGCGAAAACACCAACAAAGTTAATCTATATGCTCAGGTAACGGCAAGCGGCAAAATTCGGGCGACGACGTATAATGGTAGTATATCACAATGACACTGTGGTGGATAAGGTTCGATTCCTTCGTTGCCCACCAAATTTATAGGTCAAAGTCGAACATTGTCATAATCATATTATATGGGTATCAAGAGTTCGAAACGAAACACGTGCATAAATTGCTCAACGCCAACAAACAATCCTAAATTTTGCAAGCAGAGCTGTGCAAACTCCTACAACAATCGAGGAGTAAAACGACACGGAGTGACCCCTGGAATTTGTCCGTGTGGTGCCAAATTGTCGTATTCAAAAAAGAAATATTGTAGTCTCTTATGTCGCTCGCAGTATATGTGGTCAGACACCGTGCGTGCTATTGAATTAAGTGAAGAGGCATCGTCTGAAGGCCTTGGTAAGAAATATCTGATTTGGAAAAACGGTCATGTATGTAATATTTGCGGATTATCAGACTGGATGGGCCGACCTATACCAATCGTTATAGACCACATCAATGGAGACCCTGCCGATAATCGTCTTATTAACCTGCGTATCATATGTTGCAATTGTGATGCGCAGACAGAAACTTACAAATCCAAAAACAAAGGGCGAGGCCGGCCTTATAGGCGTGTTAGGATAATTGGCGAATCGACTTAATCAGTATACAGTTTGATGCTATGCATCAATCGAGTCCACGTCCTCGTTAAATGACGTTGGTGGAGCGCAGAGATACTACTGCGTTAGTATTGGGTCTCACTCTCCAAAAGCGAGTGAGTGGCGGAAGGACATTGAAAAATGGAGTTCCAAGAATTCCCAAAAATTGCTAGGCTCAAGCGAGAAGCTATCATCACTGAAAAGATTGACGGTGCAAACTGCGCCATCGTTATCAACGACGACGGACAAGTACTTTGTCAATCTCGAACCAAGTTCATCTCACCCAATGATGACTACAAAGGGTTCGCCAACTGGGTCGAAAAGAACAAGGAAGCGCTTGTTGAACAACTTGGCTACGGCATTCACTACGGTGAGTGGTGGGGCGCAGGTTTAGGACGTGGATACGGACTGAGCGAGAAGAGATTCTCATTGTTCAACACTCATGTGTGGCACACCGAAACAGAGGACTGCCGATGTATCGAAGCCCCGCTTTGCTTTGTTGTTCCGGTTCTTGCACGACTCGATAAGTTCTCCACAGAACAAGTCGATGAAGTGATGGAGAACCTAAGACTTACTGGTTCAATCGCCGCACCTGGGTTCATGAATCCAGAAGGTGTTGTGGTGTTTCACTCTCAAAACCAAGCCTTGTTCAAGGTTACGTTTGAGTATGACGCAACTGGGAAAGGTACGTAATATCGTAGGGGCGGCAACGCCCCTCGATAAACTAGTGATTTGCGTATGGAATCGCCAGGCCGCCGGCAAGCAGTTCTTCGTTCAGGTTGCGGTCTTCTAAGAAGATGGTAACAAGCCATCTGCCATACTTTTCTTGAGTCTTTTTGGTTTCAATAATCACAACTTGGCCAACCGGCAATTGTTCGTGCAACCAGTTTGCGGCTTCTGTCTGTTTACCCTCTGGTGCATTGAGTCCGGCAAGTCGGCCACGTAATTGAAATCTTAGTTTGAATCCAAGGTCTACACTAAAGTCTACGGTGTCGCCATCGACTACTTTGATTACAGTTGCTGAGTATTGATACATAACACATTTTTTCGACTTAGGTATAGGTGAATCCTTTAGTCTTTTCTACTCGTGTCCACTGCTCATGTATAGCTGCGATTGGTTGGGACACCGCGCAGTTGCAGTGTTCGACACCAGGGCGTATAGTTGCGGTGAATGCGTTGCGAGACGTCGCAATGGCGGCTTGCGCCCTTCAAGTTTGTAGGCGGTTAGCTCAGTCGGTAAGAGCGCACCCCTGATAAGGGTGAGGCCCAGGGTTCGATTCCCTGACTGCCTACCAGGTTTCAAATGGCATAATAGTTCATGGAGCAAATCGAAGATTACAAGCAGTGTCACTGCCGGTGTCACGAGCCAAACAGTAAAATCATACATTTCATGGCTTGTTGTGCGGAGTGTAAGTGCGGCCAAAGAGTCAAGCATGAATACTGGGAAGAGCACATGGCTTCTTGCGAGGCGATGGCTGAGGAGTATGCAGCCAACCAGCGGCGCGACGGTGTTAAACAGCGAATCAAATCGTTTATGGACATGCATGCAGGCAACACCATCAAAAGGATATGATGTGACATAATAAGGTGTTATGAAAGTTAGTCGATTGAAAGAACTGTTGGCACAATGCAATGATGACGATGACGTCCTTATGTCCGCTGATTCAGAGGGAAATTCATTTCATCCATTGTCTGAGTCAGGAATCTCTATAGGCGTTGATGCATGGGACGGTGAGTATTACGCAGAAGTCGGAATCAGAAAACTTACGCCCGAACTTGAAAAAGAAGGATATTCTGAAGAAGATGTGATGGAAGATGGTCGCCCTTGCATTATCTTGTGGCCATAGTGGTATAATACGCATGCGGGGTGGAGCAGTGGTCAGCTCGTCTGGTTCATAACCAGGAGGCCGTGGGTTCAAATCCCTCCCCCGCTCCCAATTTATGCGGCTTTAGGCAGTAATAGCAGTGGTCTGCTGGCTTGGCTCATGCCCAAGCTGCTGAGGTTCAACTCCTAACCCGCTCCAGTTTTATGAAAACACCAATACCACCATGTGAGCAATGCTCGGCATATTGTTGCAAGCAAAGAGGACACGACTTTGCAGTTCTGCTGGAAGAACATGAAGTTGAACGATTTGGCCAGGCTTGTTTGGTTCGAGATGTAGTTCCAAATTTAGGAATAACCGATTCAGAATGGTGTTTGCCATACAAAGATGGAAAGTGTGTGTATCTCGGTGATGATGATAGATGCACCATATACGAGAATCGACCAGAAAGATGCCGTGAATTCAATTGTGTCAATGGATACAAGTGCAGAGGGGAATATCACAGCTTTTTCCTTGAAGACCATCCAGAAGTGGTCAAATTGATTGAATTACATGTGATAAATACCACAACCCCTTGACATTCTTTGGAAAAGTGGTATAATAAGGTGTCGGGAGTTGAGTACGCAAATTCATATCGGCCAACAGAGTTATGAGCTCCAGTTGGCTGCGGAAAGACTCCCAAGACAAAGGCGCGGGATGGAGCAGTTTGGTAGCTCGCTTGGCTCATAACCAGGAGGTCATCGGTTCAAATCCGATTCCCGCACCTTTGTTTTCCCGAAGTGACTAGGGACGTGGTCTTAGAATCGGTCATGACCTACGTGGTTGGAAGCTATGTTGGCGGACGTCACCAGCACCTTTCTGAGAAGATGTAGACCACACACAGTTTGTACGAGACGAATGATTTGGTTTACCTTAACGGCCCTAAGGTAGTCGAAAGATGAAGTGACTTGCTCCGGCAAGACCAGTGCCCAGTGCGCATAGCGTATACGGCGGCCACCAACCACCAAGTCAACAACTTGTTCGTGCAAAATCTCATGGGTCTGTAGCTTAGATGGCTCAAAGCGTGCCTCTCATAAGGGCGAGAGCGTCGGTTCGAATCCGACCAGACCTACCAAGTTTCTCGTGGGCCGTTGATGTAATGGGAGCATGCAGCTTTCGCACTGCTGATGACGGGTTCGAATCCCGACGTGTCCACCAATTTTAGGTCATAATAAGACATGAGTGAAATTCCAGTATTCAGTATTAGCGTCAATTGTTGGCCTGGAAAAGTCTTTCCCTTAACTTTGGATGAAGCACTTGACTATGAAATGAGAGAAAATCATTGTAAGGAAATTCTCAGTCAAATGTCAGAGGAAGAACGCAGGTTGGCGAACACGCCAGAAGGCTGGTCTGCTTTTTTGAAAGAGCACTGGGAATATGACCCCGAGGGGTATGTTAGACCACCAGAGGTAACCCGAGAGCAGAGAGAAGAGTGGAGTAAAAAACTGAAGCGGCGCTATTATGTTGTTGACAGGAAGCAAATTAATGACCAAGAAAAAGAAGCTGGCCAATAAAGCACGAGTGGTCGAGAAGCATGGGTTGAAATGCGAAGACTGTGGTAAGCGCAGTCCAGAAGTTAAGCATACAACCTGCCCATTTGATGAAGAGGTCAGAAATACTATTCCTGAATGTGACTTGTGCCCGGATTGTGAACGAGAAAGAGCCAGGGATATTTAAGTTTGTGGGGATGTAGCTGAGTTGGTCCAAGCGTCCGCCTGAAGAGCGGAATCACGTGGGTTCGAATCCCACCTACCCCACCAAGAATTGATTAAGGGGCACTGGTTTGAGGTTCCTAGTGCTTAAACGAGATAACTCTCTATTGCGCCCTTGGTCAATATGGTATAATCAGGTTATGAGTTTGCCTCGAGCGTTTTCGTTTACGACAGATGCTAATTTTAGAGCATGGCCTTCGTTCAATTTGCTCAAAGGCGAAATGACTAACGGCAAGTCAGGTTGGATTTGGCAAGCTGGCTGGTTGAAGTTCAAGCTCGATGTATACGATTTGGAGTCTTGGAACGCGCTTTGTGCGCAACTGAGAAGTTCATTCAAGAATTCCTAGTTCTGCAGACTAGGGTGAACAAGATGGCGTCGTGGATAGACACGATTATTCGCCTAGTGCCACAAGCCGAAGCGAACTGACAGTGGAGCTCGATTGACAAGAATAAGTCTGAACCAAAGGAATCAAATACGGTCCTTGTGGGTATCCAATCCCACCCATCTTGGAATTTTGTGGTATAATGCATAGAACAGGTTTGCGGAACGAAGTCAATGGGTTATCATTTGAAAAGGACACACCCACCGACATCAACTTGTCCGCTTAAAATTTGTGTGTTCGGTACGATTGAAATACGGTTATCCTATCATAAAGGGGAAATTCAGGTTCGAGTCCTGAGGCCGGCCTTGTGCTTTCAGTAGAAAGCCGGCTTAGTGTAATGGTTAGCACGCCTAAAAACATCGTTTTCGCCACTTGACCGAATGTACAAAACAAATATTCCCTGGAACCTGCTATCCTGGCGAAAGTCAGTGACCAGGCCGGGGTTGAGATTTGTCGAGAAATCGACACAACGAGCTGCGACACCTAGCGGGCTAAATGCAATGGTCGGTGAGACTCCGAACAGAGTGGTGTGACAATCGGGAGAGACTGATAAACGAATGGTGTCCGGGGAGCGGTGAGAGTCCGTGGAACGGCTGTGTGGTTGCAAACACGCAGTGCAGTGGGAGCCTCTGCGAAAGCAAGACCACCCCGGCGAGCCTTAAATAGATTTCACGCGGGCTGTGCGTATGGAGCAGTCACTACGGTAAAGTGGAACGTTTGTCCTTTCGTAAAAAGGACTGGAGACGGGTTATGAGCGGCCCCTCGGCAATAATGCCGCTCAACAGGTTTTAAGATTTGCGGAACGAAGCATCAACGGTTATCACTCACAGCAAATGAACACGACACCGTTAGCGTTCACTTGTCCGCATTCAATTTCTTAAATCTGCGCGGTACGATTGAGTCACGGTTATCCTTCTGTCAAAAGGGTTGCCCAGGTTCGATTCCTGGTCTCAGGACTAAAGAACATCTTTAGACCTGAGATAATGTAGTGGTAGCATGCTAAAAACATCGTTCTCACCCCTTGACCGCCAGATTTAAGAACACAGTTTCCGGTACGAATGAATATTGGTCCAACACATCATGTTGAAATAGAACGCGGTGTATTGGTAGATTTTCGGGGATTAGTCTCGGGGTGAGACGCCGCATTTGGGATGCGGAAGCGGCGAGTTCGACTCTCGCATCCCCGACCAAGTTTCTCATCGAGCTGTAGCGTAGTTTGGTTTATCGCGCTTGCCTGGGGGGCAAGAGACCGTGGGTTCGAATCCCGCCAGCTCGACCAAGTTTTGTACACCAATGCGGTTCGAAACGCAACGGTTGCAGTAATGGTGACAACACCAGTGCGCGGTTGTCAATGCATAACACAAGGAAGATACTAGTCGTTCTGAGTGCTACAGCGGTAAAAGCCCGAAGTGTGCAGTTTCTCGGGATGTGGACCAGTTTGGAGTGGTCGCCTACCTCGGACGTAGAGAACGCCGGTTCAAGTCCGGCCATCCCGACCAGTTTCTCAGGATGTGGCGCAGTTTGGTAGCGTACTTGCTCGGGAAGCAAGAGGCCGCAGGTTCAAGTACTGTCATCCTGACCAGTTTATCTAGGTGTAGCTTAATTGGCTTAAAGCCCGTGCCCTGGAAGCATGAAGATGTCGGTTCGAATCCGACTGCCTAGACCAAATCTTGAGGTATAATCATAGTATGGCAGGAGTCATACCTCAATACTACATTTTCGTGAAACCATATACAATTGGTGGCACTACGATTTATCCGGGTGTTTCGCTCAAGGGCGAGTTTGAGGTAACAGACACGCACATATCACAGAAGGGTTCAGACTTTTTGTCAAACATTCCCAAGGAATACCTTGAACCCCACACACCTCACAAGTTTGAGAAGAAGGTGCGCAAAAAGTGATTGAGAGGATTGCGCTTTTCGACCTTGATGGCAGCTTGGCTGATTATGACCTTGCACTGAGAAGAGATTTGATTTCGTTGATGTCGCCTGCTGAATTAGAACTTGGGCAAAAAGACTTATGGCGCGTTGAACGCCACTCATACATCCACAATCGGATGCAGATGATAAAGAATCAACCAGGATGGTGGTTGTCGTTGCCAAGGATTGAGGCAGGATTTGAGATTGTGCAAATGGCAATGGACATTGGATACAATGTGCAAATTCTCACCAAAGGACCAGGGAGTCATCCGGCGGCATGGAAAGAAAAGCTCGAGTGGTGCCAGCAACAACCAGAATTGAAAAACGTACCAGTGCATATCGTGTCTGACAAGAGTCTAGTCTATGGTCATGTACTGTATGATGACTACCCAAGTTATTTGGACTCGTGGCTTAACAATCGAGTGCGTGGTTTCGGTATTATGCCCGTGACTGACTACAATAAGTCGTATTACCACGAAAGGGTTATTCATTGGTCGAAAGACTCAGCAGATGAGCGTAAGCACATACGTTCAGTGCTTGAGTTGATGTACAATAGAAAACCGAAAGAAATGATAGATGTCCCCCGGATGGTCTAATGGCATGACGTTTGCATTACAAGCAAGAGGCTCAGGGTTCGATTCCCTGGCCGGGGACCATGTTTATCCTCGAGTGGCGCAGCGGTAGCGCAGTTCCTTTACACGGAAATGGTCGGGAGTTCAAATCTCTCCTCGAGGACCAGATTTAATCAGGTATACTTGTGACATGGACATAGACGAGCAAAATCTTGAATCCATGCTAAGGAAGTTCGAAAAAGGACCAAGGACACACGCTGTACTTGGTGACTGGACTGGAAACTGGGGGATTGCCTCAATGAACCTTGCGAGTGAGCTAACGCGAAGGGGGTTTTTAGAACCAGCCGCTGGTTCGTTTATGCACCAGCTTACTTACTATGGAAAACTTCGACTTGCAGTTATTGAGATGGCGCACTAGGGTGTTTATCACCAGCTACGCTGGCAGACTTATAGACAACTAGAGTGCAGTCAGTAATCGCCTCAAAGTCAGATTCCTCATCTGGTTCAACCACCATGATGTCGCCGGCGTTCAAAGTGTAGTCTCCCATGCGACATTCGCCAGAGATTATCATGGTCACTTCTGTGCTGTGTTTGTGGTAGTGCATTGCATTGGTCTCTCCAGCTTTGTAAGACTTAACACCAACTTCTGCGCTTTCTGTTTTGAGCACACATGGTTCAAAATTACCAACGAACCAACCGCCTTTCATGTCGCCATGGTTGAATACTTGCATGAAGTACTTGTACACGTGCGATAATCAATAACATGGCATGGAAACCAGAAGATGACGGAATTACACACATCAATGTGTATTCTAAGGGCAAGACCGCACTTGGTAAATGGTTGTCTAATTTCACTCGAGCACCAATTGAGACCGAAGATGGTCACTTCGAGAGCATTGAAGGCTATTGGTATTGGTTGGGTACTAACGATGCGCACAAAGACGAACTGAGATATGCCAGTGGATGGCAAGCTAAATCATTAGGTCGCGAAATGAGAGGTGTTGATTGGCAGTCAGATGATGAGTTCAAGCGTAAGATTTGTGCCGCAATCAAAATCAAGATTGAATCCAATCCAAAGATGTTGTTGGCGTTGCAAGAAAACACATTGCCACTAACTCACTACTATGTTTACGGCGAAAACCACAATAATCCAAAGGTGATTGAACCTAAAGACGGTAAGTGGGTCATTGACTTTATTAGCGAACTTGGTTCATAATATGGTATGGATAGAAAGATTCAGTTAATACCGTTGCCTGAAGATTTTGAGGGCGGTAGAGTGGAGACCGGTCCTGTTCAGTTTGGAGACGATTGGCCAGGCACGTTTATTCGTGGTGACAATGCTGCATGGTATGCCATGACCATCAAAATGATTCTCGAGCGACACGGAGAGCAAATGGACGCCATTATGGAGCGTTGGCCACTCGAAAGCCTAATGAAAGACCTGAGTAGTTCAAATCTGCGCCTGAGGGACAAGTCGTGAAATACTGGGAGTACACAGAAGAGCAATTGCGTGCGATGTCGACCAAGAGACTATTGAGTTTTATGCGCTCTGTGCGAAAACAAATGCCAACCGGTTATGGTCCAGAAGAGTGTATGGGTTGTTCGATGACAATTCCGTGCCCGTGCCAAATTGAAGAAAACGAGTTAAGAAAGCGCTGGGACAACACAATGGATTTGTTGCGCTCGATACTTTCAGGTCGCGAACATGTAGTTCGCAAATAGTTTAATGCCCCGGTAGTTTAGCGGTCAGAATTTCGGATTCTCAATCCGAGGAGCGGAGTTCAAGTCTCCGTCGGGGTACCAAGTTTATGCTGGCATAGTGTAACGGTCAACACACCTCCCTCTCAAGGAGAAGAGTACGGGTTCGAATCCCGTTGTCAGTACCATTTTTTGCTCTCCGAGCACGGTTGGTTGTGCGCTGCTATGACACGGCAGAGGTCGTGAGTTCGAGCCTCACGGAGAGCACCATTTTCAAAACGAAGTGGTATAATAACGACATGAATACAGTTACCGATTCTAGTTTTGGCAAAGAGGTTGAAGATGCCTCTGACAGCCAGGTTGTTATTGTAAATTTCTCGGCTTCATGGTGCGGACCATGTAAGGCAATGAAGCCGCAAATCGAAGCCCTGGAGGCAAAAACCGAAGGTGCCAAGTTCGTCTATTGCGATATTGACGACGCACCGAATCAAACCGAGAAGTTTGGTGTTATGGGCGTGCCGACATACGTTGTGATGCGAGGGCGAAAAGAGCAAACTCGATTGGTTGGTTCTGGCCCGCACGTATTAAGCGGAATCCAAGACGCAATCGAAAAGTTCTCTGGAGAAAAGGTTTAACCAGAATTATGCCGGCGGCTCTGGGCTAGAGGCTTCAAGCTCATATCTTGAAGGAATGGGTTCGAATCCCTTCGCCGGTACCAAATTTCTCAAACATATTCAGTTTTGGCCGACTGGTGTAATGGCAGCTCGCCTCTATCACACGGAGAAGGTTCTGGGTTCGATTCCCAGGTCGGCCACCAATTTCAGACCCGCAAAAGCGGGTCTGTTTCTATTTACCGGACTTGAGTTTTTCAAGAGACTTTTTGAGTGTCTCTAGGTTGACACCAACATTGATAGTTTCTGAGCCATCAAATGTTGCCACTGCCAGTCCGACGACTTCACCCTTAACGTTGCAAAACGCACCACCAGAGTTACCAGGTATGAGTGTTGCAGATGTCAGGAACGCACCCGGCAAGAAACTTTCGTGTGTTACTCGACCGACTGTCAGAAGGAATTGGAACTGCATATAGGGATGACCTATAGTGTAAACGGTTTCACCTAACGCGGCTTCTTTTTTAGCCAGTGTTAATGGTTTAACCTTAGATTTTGGTTCGCTTTTTAGCTGTAGCAAGGCTACATCTGCATCTTGAGATACCTTTACGTTCGTAACCTCAATTGTTTGCCCATCAAACATAATGACTTTGCACTCGCTAGTGCTGTCGGTCACAACATGTTTGGCTGTTACAACAAGATTTTTCGATTCGTAGAACCACCCCGTGCCATTGGATGAGAAATCCTTTTCATCTTTTTCGCGTACTTGCACAATGACTGTAGCTGCACGAGTAGACTGAACTACACTAGGCGCGATGTCGGCCTGGGTTGCCCCAAAGCACATAGTGACGAGCAATAAGACCATAACGGTCAGTAGCCTAGATTGTTTCATGTCTGTAAACCCCCTCCATATCAGGGAGATACATCATTCTTTGCAATGAATACTAATGCTTATCCTGCAATAGCGAAAAAATTATTCAACAATTCTCTGTTGGCCACCACATGTCATTTTCTTCTTCGGGTTCTGGCGGCTCTTCAGTGGATAATTTCTCGTCGCCCCATTCGAGGTCTGCCGGCGAAATGTAGTAGAATCCAGGCTTGTAATCAGCGTATCCAACGTATTGATTCTGGTGGTATACCATAACGTTGCTTTCGTCAATTGTGCGATATTCGAAATAGAAAACCTTGTCTGGCCAATCACCGCTGAATCGGTATTTTTGGTCTTCTGGCACGGTTAGTTTGTCGTGCTCGATGTGTTCGTCATTAAACTCGATATAGGCGCCTCGTTGACCAATAACGAGGCGCCTATATCCAACGGCGACGAGTAGTCCGCTGTGGGTTCTAAATTCAATCTGAGTATTTCTCGAGCCCATATCCTGCAGCGAACGCATTCATCAATTCATCTAAAAGATGTTTCGTGTCTGTGAGTCCGATTTTGCTTTCGATTCTTGCGAACAGTTGATTCGCATATGAGTTTGTAAAGTGTTTATCGAATTGTTCCTCGAGCCATTCTGTTTCTTCTTCGCTTTGTGGCGTAATGGTTCGAAGAAATGATTCTGAATTTTTTGGCAATGAGTCAAATGGAAACTTGGCCACAATCGAACAAGGGAAGAATTGTTCTTCAGTCGGCTTTGCCCTTCTGTGTTCAGCGACTTTGTTTAGGTCGAATACGTATCTGCTTTCTTCTCCAGGTCGACCTTGATTGAATCCCTTGTACACTTCTAAGACTTCTTCATCAAGGTTGATGATATACGCATATTCACAAAACAAAGAATCATAAATGAAGTCGTTATTGACGAGCATATACCCGCACCTAAGCATTTCCTTAAGGTTGCCTTGTAGTCCTCTTGTCAAACAATACCAATCTTCTTCTGATTGCTCTCCGACCCCAGTGTGTGTATACGGCTTTAGTGCCTGTATGTCTTCGGCTGTTGGCTTGGGACCATCAATGCTGACAGCCTTGACATCATCAAGCATTTTCCTCACCCACTTAATGCCGGGGTCTTTGACAAGCGACTTGGTCAATTCAAGTGCTTCGACGCCCAAAGATTCTGGATAACTGTCGCAGTGGTTATATGTCAAGTAATCTTGACCATTGTGTCTGAATCCGATGCTACCTCGTGTTGACATACACCCATTATGCCATAGGTGAGCACTGTTTGTCAACATAATCAATAAGGTATGGTTTGTGTGATTGAACTCGAGCTTGGGCAGTGCGGCGACCATCGAGCGACAGAACACGAGCGTATCCAGCATAGAATCCAGGCAACCCATCAGGTCTATCACGAAATGATGGAAGAATGCCGAATGCTTGGCGCATCGTTTCATGTCTATTCGATTTTAGACCGCCTTGGATATGTTGTTGCTGAACTGCCTATGCACCATTGGTCATTGCTAAGTTCTCTGTCTTGCGTAAAAGGAGTGCGCGAAAGTAAGCTACACCAACAGCTACGAGAGTGCGATAATCATTAGAATGTCACAGCGACCAGATTGGGATTCGTTATTCATGTCCATGGCGATGTTATTCTCCATGCGCAGTCCAGACACATCAACTAGAGTTGGTTGTGTTATTGCAGACCGAGACAACACTGTCATGAGCCTTGGGTACAACGGCTGGCCTCGTGGAGTGCAATCATTTGAGCCAAATGATGCGCGTTTCCAGAGACCTGAGAAGTATATGTGGATGGAGCACGCAGAACGCAACGCAATTTACAATGCGTGTCGCAATGGCACTCCATTGAATCATTGTACGTTGTATGTGACACTTTTTCCTTGTGCTGATTGTGCAAGGGGTATTGTCCAGGTCGGCATCGAGCGCGTGGTCTATCATGGCCCGAGCACACAGTTAATGAAGCAGATGAGCCAGCAATGGGATACATCCTATGAGGCATCAATGCGTATGTTTGCAGAGGCTCATATCGGTGTCACAGAGTGGTCCGGAGATATCGTAATCCCAGAAGGTCAGTGCCAGGGACAGACCTTGCAATTTTGCTAGAGTTTCGACAACTGGCCTAATGCTGATGGCGCAGCATGCCGAGATTAAGACATGCTGTACTATTTGTGTATTTTGATTATCGCAATCGCGCTTTTGGTTGATAATATCAAGTTGCGCCGGCGAATCCGAATCGACATCGTGACCAATGCTGTGACTCGAGCGGTGTTTGAGAACACACTGTCCAGGTGGAGCAAGACCAAGAGCAACTTTGCAATTGTTTATGTTGACTGCGACGGGTTCAAGAAAGTCAATGATGAATATGGCCACAAAGTTGGCGACCACGTGCTGTACGCAGTGACCGAATTCCTTAAAGAAACCGTCAGACCATATGACATGGTTGCCAGACTTGGCGGCGACGAGTTTGCCGTGCTTTTGCGCGATTGTGAAAATGTACAGTCAGTCGTTGGCCGCATTCAAGAGTTCAAGTACATCGGTGTAACGCTTAGTTGTGGCTGGGCTACTTCTGACGAGTCAGACCCGTTAGCCAAGGCAGATGAGCGCATGTATGAGATTAAGCGCTCTCGAACATTGCGTCAATGAGATTACCAGTTTTGTGCTCTAGGTACCTCATGAAATATGTCTTGATTTTGCGCCGGCTATAGTCAAGTCTCTCGTGTTCGTCACAGACCACAAAGAAATCATCTCTGATTTTGAGCAGTCGGTTGCATCCCGGCTGCTCAATCAATTCTGGAGTGAGGAATTCTCTTAGGTGAAAGTTTATGTCTCTCCACTTGCCCACACGCGCACCAAAAGCCCTTGTTGCTCCAATCCTGATAGTGCTGGTTTCTGTGTGTGATTTGTGCAAATCTAAGTGAAATACGGCAGTCCTTCTAAGTTCGCGATACGCCCAATATCCATAGCCATCTTTTTCGTATTCACAAATGTCCATGCACGAATTATAGCACGTGTGCTATAATAAACCAAAGGCTCCAGTAGCTCAACGACAGAGCGGGGGTTTCTAAAACCTTGACTGAGTGGGTTCGACTCCCACCTGGAGCACCAAGTTTATGCAAGTATTTGTGCCATCGACTGATATGAGAGAAAGCGTTCGCGTACTCGACACGCTTAGGCTCAGGAAGCAATTGTTGGAGTGTGTTGGCATTCTATCAATTCTGCACAACTTGCCCAAAGCCGATGGTTCACCGCGCAAAGGGCACCTGAATCACCCCGCCGTTCTTCAGTGGAAATACTGGCCTGGCTGTTTGGCAACATACGCCATGATGTGCGTTGATGAGTTAGAGTCAAGGGGTTTTTTCTCTGAAAAGATGCGCACCTCCGCCGAGGCGTTTGAAACAGATGGTAATAAACCAGTTTGGTGGGGTGATGAGCAAGTTCATTCAACACACCGAAGCCGACTATTGCAAAAAGACCCTGTACACTACGGTCAATTCAATTGGGAAGAGGTGAACCAAGAGCCGCAGTCATACTGGTGGGCTATTCCATCGAGCGAATCTGAGTACAACTTGGAGCGCAGAGGCAAATCATGAGGTTCATTTTCTTGGATATTGATGGCTGTCTAAATGACCATACAATGATGTCAAATGGATATTGTGGGATTCAAGACGACAAGGTCGCGTTTTTGAATCAGATTCTATCCAAGCACGAAGATGTGTTTTTGGTCATCTCTTCTGCGTGGAGATACATGTGTATTGGTAAAGAGATGACGCTTCGTGGATTCGAGCAGATGCTATTGACACATGGTGTGGATTGTTACAATAGAATTCATGGCCTTACGTCACCCGACGAAAAGTATTGGCCAGAATTTCCAACACACGATGATTATGCAGACCTTACTGTACGCGCTCGTCAAATCGAGGAATATGTACAACAATACAACCCACAATCATTCGTGGTGTTTGACGATTTAGATTTGCCAGTTGCAAATCTGGTTAAGACCGATGGTCAAATCGGTATTCAACAAAGTCACATTGACGCCGCTTTGAACATTTTGTTCCAATAATCAAGCCCGGCCTTGACAAACATTGGATTTGAGGATATAATATGAACATGCAAACCATTACCCTTTCTCGCGCACTTCAGGTCAAGAATCGCCTGGCTGAAAAAATTGCCGTTGCACAAAAGCTAGTGCAAGACTACAACAGTCGTGTTGTGGTGCCTGGCCAAGAGCCTGAATTCGACGTAAGTAAGGTGTATCAGCTCTATATTGAGCTGCAGTCTCGTATGGTCGATTTGAAAGACCGCATTAGTGAGGCAAATCGTCCTGTGCAGGCGACTATTTTTGAGCTATCTGAGCTCAAAGGTCGTGTTCAGATGCTAAAGGGTCTGAACACGCGCAACGGCAAGGAGTTCGCCAACTCCTATTCAATGTTTGGCGAAGATGGCGAGGCCAAAATGGTTGAGTACGTGGCTGTTCTCAACAAGCAATTCATTGCCGAGGAAGTTCGCGTTTTGCAGAACGAAATCGACAGTCGACAGGCAGACCTCGACCGTCACAATCACCAATCGACAATCGAATTTGACCTCGATTGGATGTAACGATTTCGGCTCAGGCCGGAACTGGGGGTGTGTGAGTAGATGCGAGCCAGGTGCGCCACAAGCGTATGACTGGGTTCACTTCGGTGAATAGAAAACAAGTAACCACTTGAAATGGTGACTATTATGCAAACTTGTTACTGACTAGGACTTTGAATATCAAGATGCAAGGTTCAATTTAGTCAAATTGCAAACCGCAAAACGCAAGGCTTAAGAATCAACATTCACTCGGTCTTACAAACCACCCCTTAGTACAATCCGCCCCGTGGCTTATCTCTACGGCTATGAGAACCGGTCTCTAACACCGGCGCAAAGGGTTCGACTCCCTCTCGGGGCGCCAATTCCTCCACAAACTCAAAGGTTCATTCACTTCTGCTGTGTAAAAAAGACATAGATGTCGAAGCAGATGAATAGTGAAATACTGGACGCCTTGCTCAAGGCTGCAAACGCTGCTGAACAAGGCGGCGATTTTCGTCTTGCCGACCAAGCCGATGTACTTGCACAACGTGTAGCTCAAACACCACTTCAAACGGTAAAAAATATCGCCAAGCCGGCATTGACATACATAGGCAATGACCAGTTGTTTTCACCTGCAATTACAGGAGTCACAAATGCTGTAGAAGGAAAGGCACTAGGAAAGAATGTTTTCGATGATGCGCCATCCAGCATGGTTGGTGTTGGCGGAGGGAATTATATTGGCACATTGACCGACCCATTGAACTGGGGACCAGATGCGGTTATGGCCCTCAATAAAACAAGGTTCATGAACATGTTGCGTTCACAATTGATTTCTGCCGGATATACAGAATTGGCAGATGACAACTTGTGGAAGGCGTTTTCCGCCGCCAAAGAGCAGGGCGGTCTTGAGGACTTGTTACGGCAAGCAGACCCCACCGCTGCTCGGAAGTTCCTTGGTGAACAAAAGGCCACCCCAAAGGGGCTTGCTGATTTCTTTACACGTTTTCGCGAACGAGCAATAGCGAACAAAGGCACTCATTGGGCTAGATTCAAGGCGCGTTATTTTACCAGTGCGCTCAAGGGTGGTAGCTATAACCTATCTGCAGACCGTGCAAAGCGTGTTAATGATTTCATAAAAAACAAGAGTTTGCAAAATGCAGATAAAGGATTAAGTACTGAAGAGCTGATTAAGAAATATCGCCTAAGCGTTGATGATGTTGAAGGTTTCGACAGAAGTAAAGTAAAAACCAAAGCACCGAAAGCCCCAAAGCCTATTCAAACTCAAAAACCCAGCGCAATCAAGGGCATCAATTCTGTTACTGGAAAAGTGACTTCGGCCGAAGAAATGGTGCAGTCAGTAGCCAATAATTTGAAAAGCAATCCTTCAATGATGGAGAAGTTCCTGGCCCGTGCTGGAAAAACCGAAGAGGGCGCCAAGTGGTTGACTACATTACGCGCTACCAAAGACACCTCGAAGATTGCCAAGGGACTAAAGATTCTTGGTAAGATTGCCATTGTTATTGCTGTATTGGATATTGTGAACACGCTTCCTGCTGCAATGCAGGGCGATGCTCGAGCGCAAGTCGATGTTGCCATTAACACCGCAGGCATGTTTTTCCCGCCATTGGCGATTGCTAATGCATTGGCTGGGTTGTTTGGTATTGATTTGTCTGACATGCTTGTTACGAACGCAGAGGCTTTAGGCGAAATGTCGTCTGGTGTTGACATGTCTGCTACAAGAGAAGACCTTATCAATGCTGGTATGACTTACAATCCGAAGACCAAGGAGTGGGAGGGCGGCGGCTATCAGCGGTCTCTTAACCAACAAACAGGTAAATCATTTGAGGCTGAGATGATGAACATGGTCAAATCTGGCATGAGCATCAACCAAGCATGGGTGATTACACTAAGAAGAATGAAGGCTGCTGGTTCCACCCCCGAAGAAATTATGACAGCCAGACGAAAGTACAATCAGGCCAAAACCATGATTTACAATGAGGGAATGATTGGTTCTATGAAGGCACCGGTTTGGAGCGCAGAGCAAATCACCAAATTTGAACAATCTTTGAATAAGCATCTTGCTGCCAATTTGCAATCTGGAGTACCGTACAGCGACTTGTTGCGCGAGATTGACTCTTACATGCGCAAGGTGCCAAATCTTCGTATGATAAACGCGATTCGTTCAAGGATTGTTGACAATCTTAACGCAGCGCAGAAAAGCATTGAGAAGGGCGAAAAACCAGTCGCACTACAAGGCAAGCAAAACACAACCACTCAAAGCAAGGTGGATAACTCATTGATGTCGACCGCGCATCGCTCTCGAGGCAATCGTGTCGCCGCCTGGCAACAATTCCTTGCCCAGAATGGTTTCTTCCCTGGCTACAACCAAAAAACACCGGCTGTCTTCGGGCCTCGAACAACCCGAGCTACTCAAGCCTTTCAGTCAAAGTATAATTTGAGGGTAGATGGAGTGGTTGGCCCTGAGACTTTGGGCAAAGCAAGGCAACTTGGTGGTAAACTATAACCGCTGGTCGGTCCAGCAACGAATTGATATGCCAATGTGGTACAGAACTATTGTAGCTGCAAGAAATGGCGTATATGTTTCAGAATTGAATTTACCAATCAATGAAACACTACACGCCATTCTTGAGGATTTAAGGTCACAGGGATTCAAAGCCCTGGTGGTTGGTGGTGCTGTACGTGATGCGGTGATGGGAGTTGTACCAAAGGACATCGACGTTGAGGTCTATGGTGCAGATTATGACACGTTGCACTCAACACTTGCTAAATACGGCCGCGCAGATGTAGTTGGTAAAAGTTTCGGCGTACTGAAGTTGCGCACACCCGATGGTCAGGATTATGACTTCAGTGTCCCCCGACGCGATAGCAAAACCGGAGATGGGCACACCGGGTTCGAAGTGACCGTTGACCATACAATGACGCCCGAACAAGCCGCCGCAAGACGCGATTTCACAATGAATGCGCTTGCGTATGACCCTTTGACGTCAGAGGTACACGATTACTACGGTGGCATCGAAGACTTGGAAAATGGTGTATTGCGTGCAACCACAGAGGCGTTCAAAGAAGACCCGTTGCGAGTTTTGCGCGGTATGCAATTTGCCGCCAGATACGGTATGCGTCTAGACCCTGATACTGCAAAGATGTGCAGGGAAATAGTCGATTCGCATGACGAACTGGCAACCGAACGCATTGCAGAAGAGTGGATGAAACTTGCCATCAAGGGCAAACAACCAGGAACCGCACTCGAATACTTGGCTGATACTGGATGGCTAAAGCATTATCCAGAGCTTGAGGCCATGTTCGGTGTGCCCCAGGACCCAGAATGGCACCCTGAGGGTTGGTCGCATTTTGATGCTCCAGACCACAAAAGAAACCTGTATACCAAGGACGACAAAAACGTATCGCACTGGCAAGACGTTATTGGTTTTCGCGGCGATGCGCCAAGTGGTAGCAAAATGGTCTCTGGTCCCTACAGGTCAACAAATCCAGAACGTCAGCACGAGAACAGTCCAGAACCACACATTTATGTAACAATGGATGTGCCGATTGACAGCTATTGGAGATATGTGTATGAACAAGACAGGATTGATGCCACGCCTATAGCAAACCTTGCTGTTAGACATCTAGTGTCTCAATATGGTGGTGCCGAACTTAATGGCAAGACTCACTATCGCATGTTTGGTTCGTTGAAAGCCAGCCCAGCGGTGTATTGTCACGCCGAACGACAGGGTGACCATGTCGAGTTGACTGTTGGACTTCATAGCGAACTGTCTAAGGAGTTGTTAGACCGTGGCTGCCCAGCACATGTTTATGTGAAAATGGGAGATGTGGCTACGCATACTGCACATGTGATGAACGCCGCCGCCGCTGTGGCAGAGCGAGATGGTCTTGTTGGAGATGACAGGGCAACTTTGGTGCTTGCTGCCATGGTGCATGATATTGCCAAGCCACAGACCACAGAAATACAACATCGCGCCGGCAGGGGCATGTCTGTAACCTCTATTGGTCACGAAAAGGCCGGAGAGCCCATTGCTGTAGACCTACTCAAGAGAATGGGCATCAAGAAGTCAATCAGGGACAAGGTTGGTCCAATGGTGGCACGCCATTTGGCGCATGTAACTACGACCCCAAACAAGTCTAATGTGCGCAAGCTGGCACGCGACATCGCTCCAGCAAGCATTGAAGAACTTGCCAGGTTGATTGAGGCTGACCATTCTGGTAGACCACCATTGCCACAAGAGCTACCGCGTCAAGCGCAGGATATGTTGGATATTGCCAGAAAAGACGGCGTCGCCAATGGCAAGCCAGCACCAATTGTGCAAGGCAAGCATGTACTGCCGTATTATGGTGGTGCGTCTGGAAGGCACATTGGTACAGCAGTACAAGACGCGTACAGTGCATACATAAATGGTGCCTATGACAACTTTGAAGGCGGACAGCAGTGGCTAAGCAATTACTTGCAGTCTCGAGCAGCCGTGCTTAAGGGTGCAGATGTGATAGCACTTGGTGTCAAGCCAGGTCCGGTGATTGGCCAAATACTCAACGAGGCATGGCAAATGCAAGTCTCCGGCGTGTTTACAAGTCGTGACGATGCTCTTGCTTGGCTGTCGCGTCGAGTGAGTTCTGACGCCACGTTAGTGCAGTAGCAGTGGCCCAAACAGCTTGTAGGGCCACTACTGAATACAATTGATGGAACCATGCGTCCACAGCAATCATAAGAGGACCAAGAACGTTGCACAGTTCGTAAAACGTGCCTTCTTGCTTGATTTTGCCTGCACGCATGGCAACATAGCTGCCAACAACAATAATCGTTCCTGTCCAGCCAAGGACATCCAGTAAATTCATGTTATGTTATTATGCCTATTTGAACTTGACCGACAAGTCAATGCGGCCATGAATTCCATCTTCTCTCGGTGTGCCGTTAACTGAATACAAAGACATGTTCAGATTGAAATTCGGTTTTGAAAACTGGTATCCAAAACCATATCTTGAAATCATATTGGCATTCAGTTCATGACCGCGCGAAAGGTCGTAGGTCATGTTAAACCCAGGAAGGATGCGCATACCGGCACCGGCACTGAATCCACGCAAGTCCCAGTTGTTCTGTTCGCTAAGCCGAGTTGTTGCGCGGAGACTGAATGCATCTCTGTATGATGCATTGTAATTGATGTCAAGGGTGTTATCCTTGAAACCTTGTGCCATGATTGAGCATGCAGCGAGTGCTGTGATGATGGTCGTTGCAAGTTTCATATATTTGTCTCCAATGCTATTATACTGCACGCATTGTTAGGATTCATGGTATAATCACGAATGTGGGTCAAAACAACAGAATAATTGACTTGATAGGCACGTTGGATTTCTTCGACTTCGTAACACCGGTAGAGCATGCTCCGCCGTCAAATGACGAACTTGAGTCGATAGCCAATAACATGGGCGTACAATACGCCGCCGCAGTAGTAGAAGACTACTTGTCTCTGTCTGCTGATAGATATGCCGCCTGTGGTATTCGCGCAGGATGCGTTTTGAAGCTAAAAGATGGTGGCTATTTGCTGGTGGGCAATGTAAGTGAGCGACTGGGTTACATAGATGACGCTCCATTCATTGACCTCCACGAAATAGAGGCTATTGCCTACTTGTATTGAGGTATTCATGTCTGAAAACATTTCTATACCGGTGCCAAATTGCAATGATATTTTGGATATGGTGATAGCTGTCATCGCCAAAAATGACACAGAGGCCAATCGCTATTACGATGGTGAAACATCTGTTGAGTCATATTTGAATACATGCTCTAGGCACATGTCTGAGATTATGTGGACAGTCAATTGTTACAAGATGCTTTCCAATGACTCTGGATTGATTGATTTTTGGACGAAGCACCGTAACTTTTCTGAATGGGGTTTGATTAAGCCTCGTCCTGAAGGATATGCATTTTTGGTTTGAACTCAGACAATTTGGCATTTGGGTTGAATAAGCCCGTTTGTTGATTACGCATACCGACAATTGCTTTGGCCTTATCCATGGTGGTCATCCAATGATACTCTGGTGATAAGAAGCAACACTCAACATCGGCACGGATGCCAAGCCAAACATCAGGTTCTAAGATTTTGATTTGCCCCTCATCTGCCATGATAATGCATTTGGCCGCAGCATATGCATCTTGAGCAATGTGTGCAATCGACCTTGGGCCTGGGTCGACACCCGTGTCCATGAATATGCTGTATCTATTGAGGTCTGACTTAGAACCAGGTTCGTCTTTGTCGCAACTTATCCATCC
>OFQY01000230.1_pt1 | contig 24708 bp, 31 predicted proteins | sample 1542991 | NCBI WGS metagenome assembly OFQY01 (sample SAMN07774224, study PRJEB24372) | wastewater metagenome | isolation source: Exp Tend VB 10WW | collected 2016-02 | reverse complement strand
CGATACCGCAGGGCCCGCAGGGCCCGCAGGGAGCGGGATCAACGAAGACGGCATAAGTTTCACCCAGACAAAGACCGACGTTCACGCCGTGGCTTATGGCATGGCAGTGCGCCGCTTGACGCCCACCGAATGCGAGCGCCTACAGGGGTTCCCAGACGATTACACGCAGGTTCCACACCGCAATAAACCCGCTGCTGACGGGCCTCGATACAAGGCTTTGGGAAATAGCTGGGCCGTGCCGGTGGCCCATTGGATCGGCCGACGCATTGATGCCGTCGAGGCCATTCATGCACAAAAAGCAAGGGAGGCCGCATGACAACCCACTGCGCCGCCTGTGGCCGAGTTCTGAAGCGCGACCCGATCATGGTCAACGACCTGCCGATGGGGCCAGTCTGCGCAGCCAAAGCGCCAGCGGTTGCGCCTGCCGGGCGCGATCTGTTTGGGTACGACACCGAGGCGGCGGCGGCCTCTGCCGGTGTGAGCCTTCGGTATTTCATCTGGTACGCCGGATTGACGGCACAGCGCGAGATTGCGCGGGGCTTCGCGGAATCGCGGGGAAGGCTGGGGCTGTGACGTTGCGAGTTGCACCAATCACGTTGCGCGAGGCGTGCGCCTTCATTGCTGCGCACCATCGCCACAACAAGCCCCCAACAGGATGGAAGTTTGGCGCAAGCGTGGTTCGAGACGGCGTGCTTGTTGGAGTTGCCACGGCAGGCCGCCCAGTATCGCGCGCCACGCAAGAGCAGGAGCCGCTGACGCTGGAAGTAAACAGGACGTGCACAGATGGCTCCAAAAACGCGAACAGCATGCTCTACGGGGCAATTTGGCGCGCAGCAAAGGCACTTGGCTACACCCGCTGCATCACCTACACGCAGGCAGACGAGACAGGCGCGTCGCTTCGAGCTGCTGGATGGGTAAGGGTCAAAGAGTTGGCCCCGCGTGGCAGTTGGGCCGAGAGCAGCGTGAAGATGAAGGCAGCCCGCGATCCAGTTGGGACCGGTGGAGTGGCGCGAGTGCTTTGGGAGATTCGCGCATGACCCCCCAAACCCCCATGCTCATATACCCAACAGTGCCCTTAAGCGCACTGCCGGACCCAGAGCGCGACGTGATCCGCAGATTCCTCACCGAGCACGTCCGAGGCATGGACCCGGCGAGCGACACGGCATGGCGCCGGATGTGGGGCCAACTGATGCGGGCCGACGCGGGCGAGGGGTTCCAACTCTACCGGCTGGAGGAACGCAGCGGGCCATTCCACAAGAGGCACCGGGCCATCCTGGAGCGGCTTTTCCACGCCCAAGAGCGATACAAGCTGATCGACCCCATGCATGACTGGCTGAAGCTGAAAGCCTACTTTGTCACATGGGGCGAAGGCACACGCGGCCAGCCCTTGCCTGTGCCCAGAAGCACGGCCTTCGACAAGTGCAGCGAGGACGACATCCGCGAATTCCATCGCCGCATGGTGGATCTGCTGCACGACCCAGCCATCCAGCGCCACCTTTTCCCGAAGGTGCGCAGCCACGACCGGCAGGGCATGGTCGATGCCGTGCTGGCCGACAGGGAAGACCAATGACCCGAGAAGACATTCCCCGGACCACCCAGCCAGCGACACCGGCAGCAGCCCTTGTCGTGCTTGGCAGTAGCCGACGCGCTGACCCACCCCTGTCCATGGGCATCTTGAAGCCGATCAAGGCGGTGGACTTTTACCGGCCCGCCCGCTTTCCAGCAATCAACAACGCGCCGTTGCCCCGCGACCTGGGCAGCAACACCAACCAAGGATGAAGACATGAACACTGAAACCACGAACCACGGCACCGCTGGCATTGTTGCCCCCGCCCCGGGCCGCGAACTGAGCTTCGGCGAAAAGGCCGTGGGCCTCGGGTTCAACCCCGGCGCCAATCCCGAAGTGCACGCCTGCAAAGCCGGGTTTGCCGTCGAGATTGACCGCATGAACGACCTGCGCAACGCCACGACTGACAACGAGGTCAAGCGCATGGCATCGGTGGCCATCACCGAACTGCAGACCGCCCAGATGTGGGCAGTCAAGGCCATCACCTGGCAGTCCTGACGCCTTGCACTCCAAGAACAAGCCAGCCCAAACCGCCGCAGAGCGCAGGCACGTTGCCAAAGTGGCCGCGCTGCCTTGCTCCGTGTGCGGCGATACCGGCCCGGTAGAGGTTCACGAGCCCGAGCAGGGCCTGTGGTTTGCAAGCATTCCCCTGTGTATCCCCTGCCACCGAGGGCCGGACGGCTGGCACGGAACCCGGCTTCGCTGGAAGCTGCGCAGGGTGAATGAATTGCAGGCGATCGACAAGACATATCGGGCTCTAGCCCTCGCCGTTACTGCATGAGTAGCTATCAAAACAGGAGTGGAAGCAATGAAACTGAGAATCAAGACAGAGCGGGAATACAAAGGCTATTTGGTCCGGGTCTGGTGGGATTGGCTTGAAGTCGCCTATTTTGTGTTTGGGCTGCGTGGCCTGAAAGCTGAAATCGAATTCCCGTCTGACTGGCATGATCACCGCCGCGCATGGGTACGGCTGGGCTTTGGCCTGTTCACCCTGGCGTTTTCTTTCCCGTGGCGCTGGGTGGTTCCTGACGACTATCAATGCTCAGGGCCAACCTACGGGTTTAGTTTCTTTCAAGACGGCCTGCACCTTCACTGGGGTAAATGCCATGGCAAACGAAGCGACCCGATGAAGGTCATTCAAATGCCTTGGGGATGGCGGCACCGGCTGCATGAGCTTCTGAGCGGGCCTGTTGATGCGCCTTACACCTACACGCTGCGCTCTGGAGAGGTTCAGCAGCGAACCGCTTCTATGAACATAGAACGGCGCGTCTGGACGCGCCCATGGTTTCCGTACAAGCGCGAACGCCAGTACATCAATATCAATTTTTCTGAAGAAGTTGGCGAGCGCAGCGGTTCATGGAAAGGTGGCGTTTTAGGGTGCAGCTACGACATGCTGCCAAACGAAACCCCGTTGGCCGCGCTGCGCCGCATGGAACAAGAACGCAAGTTCTTCTAAACAGGAGCAAAACAGAGTGAGCATCACAACTGACTGCGTGGATTACATCAGCCTGCACGGCCCCGCCGATGGCGCACAAATCGCCGCCAGCTTGGGCATCACATACGAGCAAGCCCTGAAGGCGTTGAACAACGCCAAGTATCTGGGCAGGCTGGAAACCTACAAACCCGCTCAAACCTTGGGGCGTGGAAAAGGCCGGGCGCCTGCGGTGTACTGCATACCCGCCGCAAAGGAGCGGATCACCGCAGCCTTCGCCAAACGGAACAGCGTCTGGGCATTGGCAGCAGCATGAAGCACACCCTTGAATCACTCCGCGCCAGGACAACCGAGGATGGCGATTGCCTGATCTGGACGGGCAGCGACAACGGCAAGGGCATCCCCAAGGTGAAAAACGGTAACGGCGGCATGAGCGTCCGTCGTGTGGTCTGGGAGCTGCGCAAAGGGAAGATCCCCGAGGGGAAACAGGTCATCGTCACTTGCGGGCATGCCGGGTGCATTGAGCATCTTGCGCTGGCGACCAAGGCTCAAGTGTCCAAAGCAGCGCAGAGCCGCCCGGACGTGCGAGCCCACCGCAGCGCGACCAGCGCCAAAGCGGCACGGGCAAAGGCCAAGCTGACCATGGAACTGGCCCGGCAGATCAGGAACGACCCGCGAGAGGGAATCGTTGTCGCCGCAGAACTTGGCGTGTGCAAATCCACTGTGAGCCACGTCCGCAGAAACCGCACATGGGTGGACCGGAGCAATCCGTTTGCCGGTCTGGTTGCTATGAACGACAGCAAAAGGAAAGCAGCATGAGAATCACCGACCGCTACGCCAGCGCCGTCAACAGCCACAGCCTGACAGTTGACCCCAGAACCACGATGAGCGACACCGATGTACTCGCCGCTATGGGCTGGGCCAGCCGCCAAGTCCCCATGGCCGTGGCTCTGGAGCGCCTGTTTGCCGGCGACAGCACCGCGGCGAACGTCATCGTGGCCATCCTCGCCCAGCAAGCCCATGAATACAGCTTCAAGATCGAAACCAAGATCAGCCGCCTGCAGTGCGCCGACATGGCCAAGGCCTGCCTTGCGTGGTACAGACACGGAACCTGCAAGCCCTGCGGAGGGCATGGCTACCTGCTGGCCCCAGGTGCGCCGACGCTCAGTGAGCGGACGTGCCCGACCTGTGCAGGGATGGGAAAGATCATCCTAGAGACGCAATTCCCGGAAGCCCACCGGGAGCTTGTACGATGGATGGCGGCCGAGTTGGAGCGCGAGTCGGGCAAGGCCGGGCCGGCAGCAATGCGCAAGTTGGCGCCGAGATTGGAGCTGTGATGACGACCGCCGAAGACCGAAAACAAATATTGAGCAAGTATCGCTGTGGCGCCAAAAAGGCACACCTTGCGAAAGCGTATGGGCTATCTGCCACGCGGATTAGCGCAATTATTGCGAGTGAGCATCGCAAAGAGCTAGAAATGGCCAACCCACCCCCGTTGCACGGGTTAACCGTGCGCGCAAAAAACACACTGCTTGGCGCCGGGCTGGAAACCAGACAGGAGATCCTGCAAGCCTATAGGGCCAACAAACTTAAAGACGTGCTCAACTTAGGAGCAAAATCGGCGGAAGAAATCCGGGTATGGCTGAATGAGCCTTTGCCGACAAAGCCAGTGCGCGACCCCTGCACTTGCCCAGACTTCCAGCGCGCGACCGAGGGCGGCACCGCAGACGATGGCTGTAGCCAAGCCATAGACAACGACAACGAGGGGCATTGGTACATTGGGCGCCTGATCGACAAGCCGCTGAAATTCTGCCCGTACTGCGGCAAACCCTTGCAACTGCCCAAAAATTGAGCATAATGCGGGCAAGCCAATATATCGGCCGGCTGGGCTTCAGTCGGTTACAAGACAAAGTTTGGCCGAAACCCCTGATGGCGGAGCTATTCCCAAAACTGCTGAGTTGGCAGTTTCCCTTGACCGGGAGAGTGAAGAATGAGCTTTGCCGAAATCAGCCGGTTGCCTTACAAGCATCTTCCTACCGACGTGCTCCTGATGATGCGGGAGAATCTGCGCAAGGAGCTTAGTAAGCGCGGGTATGGAAGTAACGTAGAGGAATTTCAGAAGGCCCCAGTGGGCGGCGGAATGTTTGGCCGTGGGGTCAAGCGGCCACGAAAAAAGCTTCAAAGAGAGGCTTGCACAGTTGGACGCCATCATGGCAGAGGACTGGAGTCATCTTTTTCCAGTAGGGAGCGACGAGCGCCGCTTTTATGTCTATGCCCATATCAACCCTCGAAAGCGAGCGGTAATCAAAGGCGGTGAATTCAAGCTGTACATGCCAGGATTGCCGTTTTATATAGGCAAAGGCTGCGGTCAGAGAGCTTGGCAATTGGCCAGAAACGAGGGGCACGGCGTTGAGCTGAAGCAGTTGCGCGACCAGGGTGTTGCCGATAGTGAAATCGTCCATTTGATCCGCCAAGATCTGACCGAGCAAGAAGCCTTGGAGATTGAGTCAAAGCTGATCTTTTTCTTTGGGACCAAGTTTGAAGCCGGACGGAAGGGGATTCTGGTTAATCTAGACTTTCCAGCGCGTCCAGTTCAAGGGCAATAGCCACCCCCAAAGATTCCGAGAAGCCCGCACAACGCGGGCTTTTTGCATTCCGAACCCCACAAAACCCAGCGCATCAGCTTCCGTCTCCTCCCCTGGGGAAGCGCCGCGCTGGCCCCAGCGGTATGAGTGGGCCAACGGCCCGAGGCAATCAACCGCAGCGGATTCTGGTCGATTCGTCGGGCTCCAAGTCCTGACAGGGGCCGACCAAGGCCGCACACCCAATTCATCAATCCTTGCAACCGATAGAAAAAACCTATCGCGCGCCGGGCGGTCAACCGAGCCGTACAAATCAAGGGTATCCCGCTGATACCACGCGGAAAAGAGGCGGGCGTCCGCAGGCGAACCTGTGGCAGCTTTACTGACAAGACGGCTGGCCGTGGTCCATGGAATCCGGCGAAACGGGCTAAGAGGTTAAGACACCGCGCAAGCGGTAGGCGATTGGCTCCCGTAAGGAGCGCCCGATAACATCTACATGGTGCTGAACAGGATGATCCCAGAGGCGAAAGCCTCCCCCGTCAGGACAAACGCAGGGCAATGGATCGGACGTAGGGAAGTCAATACCTACGTCTTGTCTTTTGCCTGAACCGATAGTAAGATTCAATCACGTCTTGTCAACGAGATGGCGAAAGCTATCGGAATCAGCCGCTCTACCCGGGCGGCTTTTTCTTTGGCAAGCCTCAATCTGTCTCCGGGCTGCCTCGGCAGCCTTTCACAGCCCGCCAGCAGCAATGCCGGTGGGCTTTTCTATTTGCAGAGGACGCCGAATGCTCGACATTGACGCCGCTCTGACCAAACTTGCCGGCGCCGTTGGTGCTTGCGCCAGCCTTGCCTTTCTCAAGGGCACGTGGCCCGAACGTGTGGCTATGGCCATCGGTGGTTCGGTGGTCAGTTACTACGCCACCCCATGGGCGGCAGCCAAAGCCGGGCTCCCCGAAGGACTCAGCGGGTTCCTGCTGGGCCTGTTCGGCATGACGGTATGCGCAAAAGTCTGGGAAGCCATCCAGGCCACCCCGATTGCCGAGGTCTGGAGCGCCGCACTGGCCAAAGTATTCGGCGCCCGGGGAGCCGGAAATGAACTTCGTGACCCTGATCGCCTGCGGATTGATCGCGGTTTTCTGCGTGGCGGCCGTGTGGTCCCATAAGTTCACCGACACCTTGCCCCAGCGGATTGCCCTGGGCGTGGGCTGCGTCGGCGCCGTGGGCACCGGCTGGTACGCCAACCAAACACCGCTACCCGGTCCCGTGGAACTGCTGATCTGGGCTCTGGCCCTGTTCTGCGCCGCCACTGGGCACAAATTGAGCCAAGAACGAAAAGCCCCCGAGGAAAGACAACAGCCGGCCAGCGAAGAACCTGACCGCCCATGCTGATGAGGGTGAAGTGAGAACCGCACACGACTGGTACAACGTGCTGTGCATGCTGGAGGTCAAGCCCGGAGTCGCTGCGGAGTGGGCTGAGGTGTTTGCCGATGTCGTGGAGCCTGAGACGTTTAGTGCTGGCGACGAAGACCTGAGCGCATTCCTTGGGCAGATCCTGCACGAGAGCGCCGGCCTGACCCGGCTGCAGGAATCCCTGACCTACAGTGCCGAGCGCCTGACCGTGGTTTGGCCCGGACGGTTCCCGACCAAAGCAGAAGCGCAGCCTTACGCCAACAACCCCGAGGCCCTGGCCAACAAGGTGTACGGCGGCCGGATGGGCAACACCGAACCTGGCGACGGCTGGAAGTACCGCGGCAGGGGCCCGCTGCAGATCACGGGACGCGACAACTACCGCGCAGTGGGCGAGATCATGGGCCAAGACCTTGAAGGCATGCCCGAGCTGCTGGAGCAGCCCCGTTTCGCGCTGGAAGCCGCGATTGCCTGGTGGGAAGACAAGATCCCCGACAGCCTGCTTGGCGACATCGAGAAAACAACCAGGCGGGTAAACGGCGGAACCCTCGGACTGGCACACCGGGAAGACCTGACGGACAAGGCGCGCGAGGCGCTGGCCTGATGTTCGCCCTGCTGAACTGGCGCCTGTGGGCCGGCATCGCCCTGGCAATCGCTCTGGCCGCCAGTCACGCCATGGCCTACCGCACCGGTAAGGCGACAGTCAGGGCAGATTGGGACCGAGACATCGCAGAGCGCACAACCAAGGCACTTCAGGCGGAACAAGCCGCCCGAGCCAAGGAACAGGAACTGCTGACCGCCAGACAGAAAGTCGAGGAACGCTATGCAGCCGAAAAGAAACGCGCTCAAGCCGCTGCTGCTGGCGCTCAGTCTGAGCTTGACGGCCTGCGCAACGACCTCGCCGCCCGCGGAACCCGTGAAACCCCCGCAGATCCCGCCACCCCCGCCCGAGCTGATGGAGCCGGAAGACTTGAGCGGGAGTTACTCGGACATTGTGCGACTGCTCTTGCAGAACTGGCGGGGCAAGCTGACCGACTGGAAACAAAGCTCGTAGGCCTGCAGAACTACGTCAAAGACGTGTGCACGCCCCCACAACCCCACTGAAAGACCGCCATGGCAACCATGATGCCCCAACAACCCGCGATGCAAGAGCCCATGCAGGAAGAAGGCGCCCCCACAGGCGGCTACGAAATCTGCATTTACGTGGGAGCCGACGGCCAGATCAGCGTGGGCGTGGAAACCGCTGAATACGAGGCTGCCGAAGAAGAAGGCGCCCAGGCGGCCGGCATGGAGAAGGAATCCATGCAACCCGTTGGCGACTTCCAGGAGGCCATCAAGACCGCCATGGACATCTACAAGGCCAACGGCAAGATGGCCGAAGGCCAAGCCGAGGAAGCCAAGGGCTTTGCGGAGGCCTTCAGCGTATGAAGGCAACCCTGACCCTGGAAGACGACGGCCTGGCCGGCGTGAAGCTCACCACCAACTTCCACGGCGAAGCCGCACCAAACAGCCCGGCACACCGCGCGGCAATCCTCCTGATGGAGCACATGAACACCCTCGGGGCACCGCAGGAAGACCAGGAACCCTTCAAGTTGGAAGCGCCGAAGCTGCGCCTCGTCGGGGTCAACTGACCATGCCAGCCAAAAAGACAGCGGCGAAGAAGGTGCCGGCAAAGCCACCCAAGAAGAAAACGGGTCCGCCGCCAGTAGCCAAGAACAAATTGACCGATGCAGGAGTGAGAGCAATCGCCAGCATGATCGTCGAGGGCGAGAGCTATCGGGACATATCGGCGCATTTTGAGGTGTCGCTGGCTACGCTGGCAAGTTGGATTGAAGAGAACCCTGAACGGTCTCGCGTGTGCGCGCGTGCGAGGGAAATCAGCGCCCAGACGTTTGACGAACAAGCCCTTGAGGTTGTTCGTGGGGCTACTGATATGTTCGCGCTGGCCAAGGCCAAAGAGGAAGCCATACACCTTCGCTGGCGTGCCAAAGCGGCAAACCCGCGCCGGTATGGCGAGAAGATGGCGCTGGGTGGCGCGGATGACTTGCCGCCGATCAAGAACGCCGTGAGCATGACGACCGAGCAACTGATGGCCATTGCGGCAGGCGCCAAGACGTGATCAGCAGAGAGCAGGCGGCCCTTGAGTTGTTGCGCCGGCAGTACGCCAAAGACAGTCTTGTGGACTTTGCCCAGGCGATTGATGTACCCGGAAAGCCGGCCAGCGATAGCGACGATGAATGGATCTTCAGGCCCATTGAGACGGTTGCCGCAGCGCATCACATTCTGTTGATGGACACGCTGGACCGGGTGTTTACCCGGGAAATCCGCAACCTGATGGTGTTCATGCCCCCGGGTTCGGCCAAGTCAACCTATGCCAGTGTGGTGTATCCGGCCTACGCCATGGGCAAGCGACCCGGCTCCAAGTTCATCCTTGGAAGCTACGCATCAAGCATTGCATGGAAGCAAAGCCGCAGGACCAGGCAGATTGCCAAGTCTCAGAAGTTCCGGCCGATCTTTGACACGGGGCTGGTTGCAGGCAATCAGTCCGTCGAAGAATGGGCCATGGAAAACGGTAGCGAGTACATGGCTGGCGGCATCTTGGCCGGCATGACTGGCAATCGAGCATCGGACATCATCATTGATGACCCGGTAGCTGGCCGGGAAGACGCGGAAAGCGAAACCATCCGCAAGAAAACCAAGGAAGCCTACGAGGATGACCTGAAGACCCGCCTGATTCCAGGGGGTTCGACCATCATCATTCAGACCCGGTGGCACGAAGAAGACCTGTCGGGCAGCATTCTTCCCGAGGGATGGGACGGGCAAAGCGGTTTGATGAAGGGGCAGGACGGGCAGGACTGGTATGTCTTGTGTCTGCCGGCCATCTGTGACCGCGAAGACGACCCGCTGCAACGCAAGATTGGCGAACCCTTGTGGCCGGAATGGTTCTCCAACGGCCACTTTGAGAAGTTCAAGAACAACCCGCGCACATGGTCTGCGCTGTTCCAGCAGAAGCCCAGGCCAAGCGAGGGCGCAGAGTTTCAACTGTCATGGGTGCAGCGGTATCGCAACGCTCCCGGGGTGATAAACACCATCATTCTGGTGGACCCGTCCAGCGGCAGGAAAAAGAACTCAGGCGACTACACCTGCATGTGGGTGATTGGCCTGGCTGCAGACGGCAACATCTTTGTCCTTGATTGCGTGCGCGACCGGCTGAACCTGACGGATCGGGTGTTTGCCCTGATGGAGTTGCACCGCACCTGGAAGCCGCTGGAGGTTCGGTACGAAGAATACGGACTTCAGGCCGACATCGAGGCAGTCCAGAACGAGCAGGAGCGCCAGCAGTACCGGTTCAAGATCACGAAGGTAGGCGGTGCAACCAAGAAGGAAGACCGGATTCGCCGGCTGGTTCCGTGGTTTGAGCACGGCAAGATTTGGATGCCTCAAAGCCTGATCTACAACGGCCGAGATCTGCTCAAAGAGTTCCTGAACCAAGAGTACGCATCGTTCCCTGTCGCGCGTACCGACGACATGATGGATTCACTGGCAAGGCTGGCAGAGCCAGACCTGAAGCTGCCATTCCCGAAAGAAGCCAAACGCATGGCGGCATTGCCAGCGCAACGCTCCACCGTACCCGGCATGGGCGTACTCGGATAGCCCAACACACACAAAGCAGAGGACCACGAAATGGCCACAGTCACCCCTACCAACGACGGAAACATCGCAGGAGACGGCAGCGTTGCCATGTTCACCTGGCCAACCATGGCGAACGGCGATGACGGCAGCGCAGTCGAATTGATCCCATGGGCCGACCGCTGCGTTCAAGTCACCGGCACCTTCGGCGCTGGCGGAACTGTCGTGATCGAAGGCAGCAACGACAACAGCAATTGGGCAACCCTGTACCACGCCCAAGGATCGGCGGCCAGCTTCACCGCGGCAGGCATCCGCCAGATCGTGGAGACGCCGCGCTACGTGCGCCCCCGAGTCACGGCCGGCGACGGCACCACCAGCCTGACGGTTTCCATGACCCTGCGTCGTGCCAACCCGATGCGGACCTGATCGATGCGCAAGCCCGTACCGAAACCCGTGACGCCTGATCCCGCCGAGCGCATGGAGCGCCTGGCGCGCATCAGCACGTTCTTCACGACTGAGCGGGACGAGGCTGTCAGCGCGCGCCGGGACACCGGCATCGAGAAGGTTTGGCAGCAGGCCGAAGAAGCCTACCTCGGGATCGATGACGCCAACCGGTCAGAGTTCACCGGGGCAAACTGGGCCAAGCCTACGGCATTGTCTGGACCCGTCACGACCGGGTATTCCCGGTTCAACGATGGCCGCAGTACCGTTTTCATCCGCCTGACCAGCCGCTACGTCGATGCCGGTGCGGCCAAGCTGCAGGAGATCCTGCTACCCATTGACGGCAAGCCCTTCACGTTCACCGCGTCTCCAATCGCTGAAGGCGTGGCCGAGTTCCTGGACGACGCCCGCAATGTGATGTTGGACAACGGCCAGCCGGCGACCCGGGAACTGAAGCCCGAGGAAGTCGTGCAACAGCCGGGCATGCCGGCTCAGCCGACCGAGGTTCCTCTGAAGGTCAAAGACCTGGCGCAGGAAAAGCAGGAGTTGGCCGACAAGAAGGCCAAGAAAGCCGAAAAGCGCATCTACGACTGGATGGTGGAAAGCCAGTACCCGGCCGAAATGCGCAAGGTCATTTTCGACATGGCCCGGATTGGGGTGGGCATCATCAAGGGGCCGATCCCCCAAGTCCGCCGCAAGAAGGCCGTCAAGAAAGACAAGGCCGGCGAAACCACGCTGCTGATCCTGGACAAGACCGTCCCGGGCTACGAGTGGCGCGACCCGTGGAACATCTACCCGGACGCAAGCTGCGGCGAGAACATCCAGCACGGCAGCTACTTGTACGAGAAGGACTTTCTCAGCGACAAGCAGCTTCGCAACTTCATGCGCGACCCGACCTATCTCAAGGAGCAGGTCAAGAAAGTGCTGGACGAAGGCCCGAGCAAGACGCAGGAAGGCGGCACGCTCAAGCTGAACCCGGAGAACAAGAAGGGCCGCTACACCGTCTGGTATCGCTACGGCCAGATGACCCGGGAGCAGATGCAGGAAATCTACTGCTGCAAGCCTGACGAGAAGTTCCCCGAGGGCGAGACGTTCCACGCCATCATGACCATGGTGAACGACACCGTGATCAAGGCGGTTTTCAGCCCGTTGGACAGCGGCGAACTGCCGTACCACGCTTGCCCATGGCAGCGCCGCGCCGGGCATTGGGCCGGTGTTGGAGTCGCGGAGCAGATCTTTGCCCCGCAGCGCATCGTCAACGCATCGACCCGGGCGCTGCTGAACAACGCCGGCAAGAGCGCCGGCAGCCAGATCGTGGTGAAGCAGGGCGTGATCGAACCCGCAGATGGCGAGTGGATCGTGTTTCCCGACAAGGTTTGGTATGCCCTGGAGTCGGCGGCACTGGAAGACATCCGGCAGGCTTTCCAAACGTTCGTGATTCCCAACGTCACGCCAGCCATGTTGAGCATCATCGAGTTCGGCTACCGCACGGCAGAGGAATCGACCAGCATCCCCCTGATCACACAAGGCCAGACCGGGCCGACGACGCCGGACACTTTCGGGGCTGCACAGCTTCAGAACAACAACGCCAACCAGTTGCTTCGCTCCGTGGGCTATGCCGTGGACGACTACATCACCGACCCCGTGGTCCGGCAGAGTTACGAACTGCTGCTGCTGGACCCGGACATCCCGGACGACGAGAAGGGCGATTTCGACATTGACGCCCATGGTTCCGCTGCACTGGTGGAGCGCGCCATTCAGGACCAGACCATCGCCCAGATGGGCCCCATGGTGCTGAACCCGGCATACGGCGTGGACCCCCAGAAGTGGCTGCAGGAGTGGCTGAAGTCCAAGCGGCTGAACCCCAAGGACTTCCAGTACACCGAAGCCGAAATCGAGAAGATGCGCAGCACGCCACCGCCGCCGCCACCGCAGTTGGCCGCCGCGCAGATCCGCGCACAGACGGACGTGCAGATTGCCCAGATGCGCGAGCAGGGTGCCATGGCACGGGACGCCACCGACACCGACCGGGATCGCGCCTACGTGCAAGCCGAGACGCAGCGCACCGAGCGGGAACACGAGGCCCGCATGGCAGAACTGAACGCCAAGCTGCAACTGGCTCAACTGGACTACGCCAGCAAGCGAGAACTCACGCTGGAAGAAGTCAAGGCCAAGTTGGCAGACACCACGATCAAGGCCAACCTGCAGCGCGAACTGGCCAGCATGAACGGCGCAGGCCAAGCACTGAAGCCGCCGACTGAACCTCCGGGACGCGCGGCGCCTGGCCGGGCCTACGAGCAATGAACGAACGATTCACCCTAGCCAAGGCTGACCGTGTTTCCTCGACATGGATCGCCTTGAAGAAGCACCTTGAACAACGATTGGAAGTCCTCAGAGCCCAGAACGATGGCGACTTGAACCCCGAGAAGACCGCCAAGACGCGCGGCCAGATCGCAGAGGTCAAGCGCATTCTGAGCCTGGACAAGGATCTTCCGCATATCGAATCCTGAATCCGCCGCCTGCCGCAAGGCACACGGCATTTTGCTGCACCCCACGCGCAAGCGCCGGGTGTGATGTGACGACGCCGCAGAGATGCGGCTTTTTTAATGGATGACTGCATGGACGAGGAAAACCAGACGGGACAAGTGGACACCACGCGAGTGGAAGACCAGAGCGAGGCGGCAGGTTTCGCATCGCTGTTCAACGACGGGCCCACGGAAACGCCGGCCGGTAACGAGCAGACGCAAACCCCTGAACCCGCCGAGGCAGCGCAGGAACCTGCACCGCCGCCCAAACTCGCACAGATCACCGAAGACCAATACGCCGAATTGCTAGCCCGCGCAGCCGCAGTTGATGAACTGAAGGCCGGGCTGGACAAGAAGGTGGACACGGCATTCGGGAAGATTGGCGAGATCAACCGTTTGATAGCCAGCCTCCAACAGAGCACGCCAGCCGGCGAAGCCATCAGCCTGAACGACGACGACCTGGCGGAACTCAGCAGTGAGTTCCCCGAAATCGCCGCCATGACGGCCAAAGGCCTGAACCGTGTCTTGTCGCGCCTGAAGGGGACGGGCGGAACTTCCCCGGACATTGAAAGCATTGTTCAGCAACGACTTGCCCCCGTCATGGAAGCACTGCCCACCCGGGTAGAGGCCATGGTGTCGGAAAAGCTGCTGGCCAAGGAACACGGCGACTGGCGCGCAATTGTCGGCAAGCCAGACGAGAAGACGGAATACCGCGCGTGGCTATCCACGCAACCCGCGGAGTACCAACAGACCGTCAGCGAAACCTATGACTCTGTGGTGATCGGTGAATCCCTCACCCGGTTCAAAGCAGAGCAGGCCAAGGCTCAGGCCGCAGCCGAAGACGCACGCAAGAAAGCCGAAGCAGCCAACCAACGAAAGAGCCGATTTGAAGCGGCAGCCACGCCGCGCGGAATGCCCGGCAACACCCCATTGGAAAGCGACGAAACCGCAGGGTTCCGAGCCGCCTTTTCATCGGGGTGAATCAACCAACCCCCAGCAAATAGGCCGCCGTGAGCGGCTTTTTTTGCGTCTGAAAAAAGGAACAGGCCATGTCTGTCAATAGCTACCTCAACACTCCGTGGCGTATCGGGAAGTTCAAAGGGAACATCCTGAAGCGCGCCATCCCCAGCGAAGTCCTGCAGCGCGAGGGCCGTCAGGTCCAGATGCCGAAGAACAACAGCAACACCTATGTTGCCCGCCGCTTCCTGCCCTACGGCGCGACCGCGACCGATGCGAACACCATCAACCGTTTTTTCCAGAACGGCACTGGCGACCGCACGCTGTCCATGATCGCAGCCAATACCGCCAGCGAAGGTGTGACAACCACGCCGGATTCCATCACGCCGCAAGACACGACCGTGGTGATCCAGCAGTTCAACTGCCTGTACGGCTTCACCGACCAGACTTATGACCTGGGCGAAGACGACATTGCCAAGGAATGCGCGAGCATCGTTGGCGAGCGTGTGACGCTGATCAACGAGCAGATCGTGTACGGCGCCCTGAACGCCTGCACCAACGTGTACTACGGCGGCACCGGCACCAGCCGCGCCACGGTGAACGGCGGTGTGACGCTGAACTTCCTGCGCAAGATCGCCCAGAACCTGGCGGCCAACCACGGCATGATGGTCAACACGACCTTGAACGCCTCGGGTGACTTCGGTACTTCGGCTGTCAGCGCCGGCTATGTGGTGTACGCCCATACCGACCTGGAGCCGGACATCCGCGACCTGCCGAACTTCATCCCCGTGGAGAAGTACGCCAGCCGCAAGCCCATCAGCGACTACGAAATTGGCGCGTGCGAACGCTTCCGCTTCGTGCTGTCCCCGGATCTGCCATCTGTGCAGGACGCCGGGGCCGCGATTGCTGCGACCGGCCTGTACTCGACCAGCGGGACCTACATCGACGTGTACCGCATGGTTGTTCTGGCCAAAGAAGCCTTCAGCCAGATCGCAGTGCGCGGCGAGTCGTCCACCGACCCGACCATGCTCATGCCCGGCCAGAAGGACAAGAGCGACCCGCAAGGCCAGCGCGGCTTCGCGGGTGCCAAGTGGTACAAGGCCGTGATGCTGGAAAACCCAGGCTGGATGGCGTCGGCAAACGTGGGCCGCAAGGCGCTGTGATGACCAGGCTGGGGAGTGATCCCCGGCCAACTCACAAGGAAAACACATGCTGAACACCATCACTCAATGGGTCAACTCGCTGACCAACGGTTCTGACAAGCTGGCTTTGCTGCCACCTTTCAAGGCCATTGGTGATCGCTACTCGTCCAACACGTTCACCTCTGCCGGCCTTGTCATCAAGGCTGGTGGCAGTGCCATCGTGAAGGCGGGTTCCGCGTTTTACGCCATTGCCAACGGCACCCTGTTGACCAAGACGGCCAACACCGACATGGCGGCGCTCTCGGGCACCGTCACCAATGCCAAGTTCAATGTCTTCTGCTTCTACGTGGATTCGGCGGGAACGCTGACCTCCGCCATGGGCACCGAAGGCGCTACCTTGGCTGCTGTGGTCATGCCTCCGCTCCCGGAGAAAAAAGCCTGCATTGGCTTCGTGATCATCAACCCGACTGGCACTGGCAACTTTGTCGGCGGCACCACGCCGCTGGATGACGCCACTGTCGCACCGGGCGCTTTGTATGTGAACACCATCGGGCCGTTTGACCCGACCGTTCTGGTTTAACCCACTGAAAAGGAGTCCTGAATCATGGACCAACTTCAACAAGTCCCCCTGACCCTGGCGACGACTGGCGGTGTTTTCACCGGCACCAGTTCGTTTGGTGCGAACACCACCTACGCCACGACTGCGACCATCAACTACTGCATCAAGGGCGTTTTTGCAACGGCCAAAACCGCAGTCACCGGTGGAACCACGCCAACCACTGACGGCGCCACTGGCGATGCCATCACCTTGACGGCCAACAACGGCACTGTCGTGGTGTGGGGCATGAACAGCGCCGGCACGGTGAGCGTGTACCAGGGCAATACCGAACCGCTGGACGCGGCCGGTAACTTCACCAACGCCCCGCAGTTCCCGATTGTTCCCGACACCATCTGCCCGTTTGCGTACCAGGTCATCAAGGCCGGCGCGACGACCTCGGGCACCTGGACGTTCGGTTCCAGCAATTGGAACGCTACCGGCCTGTCGCATTCCGCGAAAGACCTGTGCACGATGCCGCCGCGCCCGGTGACTTCGTGATCCCCGAGGGTGAAAGCCCTCATTCCCTGAAGGCCCGGCTAAACACCGGGCCTTTTTCATTTCAACCGGAGAACCCATGCCCGAAATCGAAAACCCCCCTGTACGCCGTCGCCGCGTTGCGCCCGTGACCATCACCAAATCGGTGGACTTCACCGACGACCAGATTGCCCAGCGTGACCCCACGCCGCACAGCCTGGAAGAAGCCCCCGACTTCAGCGACACCATTCAGGCGGTGGACCCCAAGCACATCGAGAAGGAATACCTCGAACGCTTGAAGATGGACAACGACCCGGTGACGATTGTGATCGCCAAGGGCAATGAGCAGAAGCCGGCCCTGACTGTTCCCGTGTGGGTCAACGGTATCGGCGCCGAAGTGCTCAAGGATGGCAAGTGGGTGCAACTGGGATGGATGCCCGTTGACATTGCCGTGACCACCAAGCGCAAATTTGTCGAGGCCCTGGCGCGCGCCAAGCCCGTGAACGTGGACAACGAAGTCATTGGCGGCATGAACCCGCTTGGCGATATGCCCAAGAACCAGATCACGCATACCGCGCGTGCCCTCAACCAATTCAGCGTGCTGGAAGACCGCAACCCCAAGGGCGGCGAGTGGCTTCGCCGCCTGATGGCAGAGCGTTGACATGACCTTCCTTGAGCTTGTCCAGCGGCTGGCCACGGAATGCGGTGTGCCGGTGAGCAACATCACCACCACCGTCAACCAGACCGGCGAGGCCGGGCGCCTTGTCAACTGGACCAACGCGGCATGGCTGGCCATCCAGAACAAGCACAAGGACTGGGATTGGATGCGCCGGTCCACGTCTTGGACGACGATTGACCAGCAGCCGACCTACACCACGGCGGAGTGTGGAATCACGGCCGGCACGTTCGGAGCCTGGGAGCGCAACACCTTCCGGTGCTACGACACGTCGGCTGGAGTCGGGAGTGAGCAGTACCTGCGCTACATCAGCTATGACGAGTGGCGCGACCGGTACAAGTTCGGCGCCATCCAGTTGACCTACACCCGACCCATGGAAATGTCGATCACCCCGGACAAGGGGATTGCACTGGGGCCGTTCCCGATTGCCGGCTACACGATCCGCGGCGACTACTTCCTGGCGCCGTCCAATATGTCCGGGGACAGCGATGAACCCGCGCTGCCGGAATACTGGCAACTGGCCATCGTCTGGCGGGCCATGATGTTCTACGGCAGCTTTGAGTCTGCGCCCGAGGTCTTCTCCATGGGCCAGCGCGAGTTTGCCGCTGCCATGACACAGATTGAAGCCGACCGCCTGCGTGAAGTCGTGTTTGCGGGGCCGCTGGCATGAAGCAGGAATTCGTCAAAGTCTTCTACGAGACGATGGCGCTCAAGGGTGGGCTGGACCAGATCACGCCCACGCTGTCCCTGCCTCCCGGTGTGCTGCGCGACGCCCTGAACTTTGAATGTCTGGAAAACGGCGGCTACGGGCGGATCGGCGGATATGAGCGGTACAGCGGCCAGCCGGCGCCATCCGATGCCGTCTATGCGCTGCTGTACGTCTCCAGCTTCACCAACACGCCATCCGTCGGCCAGACCATCACCAACGCCGGGGCCACGGCCACCGGCACCATCATTGCGGTGGGCAACAACTACATCGCCTACACCGAGGCGGCCGGGGCATTCACCATTGGCGACACCCTGAAAGTTGGGGCAACCGTCATTGGAACCCTGATCACGCCGCAAGGCGCGATGTCGTCGTCCGTCAACGCTCAGTACGTGAACCTCGCGGCCAATGTGTACCGCGCAGACATTGCCAAGCCGGTAGGCAGCGGGCCGATTCGTGGGGTGTTCGTTCTGGACGACCTGACCTATTGCCTGCGGGACAACGCTGGCGCCACGGCCATGAACCTCTGGGAACAGAGCAGCGCCGGCTGGGTGCAGGTTCCGTTCTTCAAGAAGGTGTCTTTCACCACGGGCGCAGTGGCCACGCCGGCAGATGGCGCCACGCTGACCCAAGGCGGTGTGACGGCCACCGTCAAGAGAGTGGTCAAGCAGTCCGGCGCTTGGACGGGCACGGCGGCCGGGATCTTGGTCATCACCAACGTGTCAGGCGGAAACTTTGCGGCCGGCGCTGCAACGCTGACCGGTGGCGCTACCGTGACCCTGAGCGGGATTCAGACCGACATCACGCTTCTGGATGGCGGCCGGTGCGAGATCACGCAAGCCAACTTCTTTGGCCAAGCCTCTGGAATCAGGGTGTACTGCGCCGATGGCGTCAATCCCATGTGGGAGTTTGACGGCGAGACGCTGGTGCCGATTTACACGGGGCTTCCGACTGACGCACCAAAGCACATCGCGGCCTTCAAGAATCACCTTTGGTACAGCTACCAGTCGTCGGCGTTTTGCTCGGGCATTGCGGACCCGTACAACCACACGTCCGTCGGCGGGGCTGCGGAAATCCCGTGCGGAGATACCGTGACCGGGCTGCTGGTTCAGCCTGGCACGCAAGACGCTGGCGCCATGACGATCTTCTGCCGCAACTCCACCAACATGGTGTACGGCAACAGCTCGGCAGACTGGAACCGCGTCAACTACAACATTGGCACTGGATCGCTGGACTACAGCCAGCAGAACCTGGCGCAGACGTTCCTGTGTGACGACCGCGGCGTATTCGGGCTGTCCACGTCACTGGCCTTTGGCAACTTCCAGCAGGCCAGCCTGACCAACTTGCTGCGGCCGTTCTTTGTGGAACACCGCACCAGGGTTTCAGCTTCCATGCTGGCGCGCGACAAGAGCCAGTACCGGCTGTTCTTCAGCGACAACTACGGCATTTACATGACCGTGGTGAACGGCCAGCTCATGGGTTCGGTGCCGGTGTACTTCCCCATGAACATCACTTGCACATGGGAATGCACGCTGGCCAACGGTGAATTGGTCAAGTTCGTCGGCGGCAGTGACGGCCATGTGTACCAGTTTGACGTGGGCACATCGTTCGACGGCGAGGCCATCAATGCCTATTTCACGCTGAATTGGGCATCAATGCGCAACAGCCGCATGCTCAAGCGATTCCGCAGGGCATCCATTGAACTGTCTGGCCCCAGCTATGCAACGGTGGACTTCGGCTATTCGCTGGCCTATGCCAACCCTCTGACCCTGCAGCCCAACAGCCAGACCTATGCGGCGCCCTTTGTCACCACGCAATGGGACGCCTTCACCTGGGACAACTTTGTCTGGGACGGCCGGACCCTGCTGCCAACCGAATGCGAAATGCTGGGCACTGGCGAGAACGTGCAGATCACCGTGCGCAGCAACTCCACCGATTACGCACCCTTTGCGGTCAACAGCGTGATCGTCCACTACACACCACGTCGAGGATTGCGATGAGCAACGACTACTACAACCAAACTGGATGGCCGGCCACTGGCTCGTCTGGCGCCTCTGCCAACGCGCGCAGCGAACTCGCAGACATTGCAGCCGGGTTCGACAAGTTGCCGGGATTGAGCGGAAACGCCAACAAGATCGTCGGCGTCAATGCTGCAGGCGATGGCCTGGAGGCCAAGAGCGTCACGTTTGCCGCCGCGTTTTCCACAGTAGGCAATTACGCGGTCACGCTGACATTCACCGGGGTTACTGGCGTGACGTTTCCGACATCGGGGACGCTGGCCACACTGGCAGGCATCGAGACGCTGACCAACAAGACGCTGACTGCTCCAGTCATGACGGCACCCGTTCTTGGCACGCCGGCAAGTGGGACATTGACCAATTGCACAGGGCTGCCCAACGGTGGATTGGTCAACAGCAGCATGACGTTTGGCGCCACGGCGGTATCCCTTGGCGGGACGCTGGCGGCCATCAACGGCATGCCTGTGGGCAACAGCAGCGCCAGCACTGGCGTCTTCACCACCACCACACAGCGGGCCAGCATGAACGCGGCCACGTTATCCGTCGATACCACCATCCCGGCGTCCTACAACGCCTCCATGGTTGGCCCTGTCACCGTTGGATCCGGCATCACCCTGACCGTCGAATCTGGCGCAACCCTTGTCTTTCTCTGAGGTAAAAACATGAGCACCGTCAAAGCCAACACCATTGAGCCCGCATCTGGCGGGACCGTCACCATCACCGGGGCGGCATTGACCACGCCCGCACTGGGCACGCCAGCCAGCGGCAATCTGGCCAATTGCACGGGGCTGCCTGCTTCGTCGGTCGTCAATACGCCTTCTGGCGGCATCAGTGCCACGACGGTGCAGGCGGCGTTGAATGAGCTGGACAACGAGAAGGTGAGCGAGGAAACGGGCACTTTTACGCCAACAATTGTCGGCTCAACAACAGCCGGAGTTGGAACATATTCGGCGCAAGTTGGTTTTTATACAAAAATAGGAAGACAAGTTACTGTTTATGGGCGTTGCGCGATTACAGGCCACACTGGCACTGGAAATATGTCAATAGGTGGAATGCCATATCCGTTGGCTTTAGATTATGCAGTTGGGTCAATTGTCGGGATAAATTTATCAGTGAACGCAGGCAGTTATCCAATCATATTTATGTCTGGATCAAGTAGTACCTCAATAACAATTGAGCAGGTTGCAGCCGGGACCGGAGCAAATGCTTCGGTCCCAATGGATACATCATGCGATTTGTTGTTTTCAATTACGTATTTTACAGCGTCCTAAGAGGCGGAAATTATTTGCCAGCAAAAACGATTGCTAAACCAAATCAATAGTGAACTATTTGACAAGAAAGTAAATATCATGTCTCTTGAAAAAATTATCTCCGTCGATTTGATTGAAGTCACTGAAGCCGGCTTGATTCAAGTCCGCACCAAAACTGCCATCAAAGAAGATGGCGTTGAAATCAGCAGCAAGTTCCACCGCCACATTGTCGAGCCCGGCGCTGATGTAAGTGCGGAAGATGCGCGGGTCCGCGCCATTGCGTCAGTGACGCATACGCCAGCGGTGATTTCCGCGTACCAGGCGCGGCTCGCGTAAAGGCGGGCCATGGACTGCCTACCCCACATCCTGGCCATCGCCCTGCACAGCCAAGGCGGCTTCAATACCGCAGTGCCGGGCCTTGGCCTGTTCTGCCGGGCGGATTCAGTGATCGCAGGGGCTGGCGCCTATGCCAACTCCGAAAAGTCCGTCGAGCGCAAAGTGTCGCAATACGCCTTTGGCGGATGGCAACCTTTCAAGCTGGGCGACCTGCGGGCCGGTGCGATGGTGGGCCTTGTCAACGGCTACTCGTACAACTCTGGGCGCACCCTGCCCATGGCTGCGGCTGTCCTGAGCTACCCGCTCCCGCGTCCGTTCGCTGAAGCACACCTGACCGTGATCCCGCCTGTTCGTGGCGTCACCCCTGCCGTCGCGCAGTTCTCTTTCACCCTCCGTTTCTGAGGCAACCCACATGGCAGCACCCGCAAACATGCAAGCGGCATGGGATCAGTATTGGCAGACCGTTGCCCCTGGCAGCACGGGCAATTGGGCGTCCGGCACGCTGACGCGCAACCAAGACGGGACCGCTACCTACCGCGACCCGAACGGCGGTGCTCAAACTTTCAGCAGCGCAACGCCCATTGAAACCGTGGCGGGCATGAGCCCGTACATTGCCAATCAGTGGAAAACCGAGTTTGGCTACACGCCGGGCTCCAACCCTGCCGGCCTTGGGTATGCGGGTTCGACTGGATCTGGCGTGACTGTGGGGCCCGGCCCGGCACCCGGCGTCAGCGCACCGGCTCCTGCACCTTCGACCGGTGGGATTGGCTTGATCAACTCCACGGGCAGCGGCACGGTGACGGCACCAACCAACGCACAGCCGGCGTCGATCAACACGCCGACCGCCACGATGGTCAACCAGCCGACCAACCTGACCAGCAGCTTTGCACCCACGGCCGGGAACCTCACGGCGCCCCAGGCCAACACGACGATGTATTCGGCCATGGGCGCAGCAGCCGCGCCGAACGTGACCGCGGGCAACGCATCGGCAGGATTGATCAATGCCACGTCAGCCGCAGCGGCGCCCAATGTGACCGCTGGGACCACCACGGCCCAGCAAGCCACGGGCACCACTGCCAACAACCCGGGCAATGTGAACTACACCGGGGCCAATGCCTCCACTGTGACGGCGCCGACTGCATCGAGCTTTGGCAATGTGACGGCCGGCACCGGCACGGCACAGCAGGCTACGGGGACTACGGCGACGGGCGCACCAGGTGTTACCGCAGGCACGGCCACGGGCGGAACGGCCACGGCGCAGGGCTACACCAGCACCAACGCCAATGCCAGCCTTCAGGCGCCGGCAGCGACGTACACCGCCAACACCTTCACGCCGGACAGCAATTCCACCGTCAAAGGCCAGATCCGGGACATCATTGCCGAGAACTCGCCGCTGATGCAGCAGGCCGAAACGCGCGCCCTGCAAAAGATGAACACCCGGGGCCTGTTGAACAGCAGCCTTGCAGTCGGTGCCGGTCAGTCTGCCGTGTTTGACGCAGCCCTGCCGATTGCCCAGCAGGACGCCCAGACTTTCACCCAGGCTGGCCTGAGCAACCAGCAGGCCCGGAACACGGCCGACCAGTTCAACGCAGGATCGACCAATCAGGTCAACTCGCAGAACAGCCAACTTCAGACCAACGTGAACTTGGCAAACGCTGGGGCCAGCAACACCGCCGCGCAGTTCGGCGCTCAGGCTGCCAACACCGCCAGCCAGTTCAACGCCCAGACCGCCACGCAGGTTTCTTTGTTCAACGCCGAGAACGCCCTGAAGGCGGGCATTGTGAACCAGGAGCAGGCCAACGCCATCCAGAAGTTCAATGCCGAGCTGTTGACCAATGTGGACGTGGCGAACATGAAGGACGCCAACCAGTTCAACCAGTTCTTGCTGGACCAGCAACTGAAGGCCGGAATCATCAACCAGCAGCAGTTCAACGAGATGTCGAAGTTCAACGCTTCGGCCGCCTTGGACGCCAGCAAGGCGAATGCAAGCCTTGCAACTCAGGTCAGCCAATTCAACGCCGACAACGCGCTGAAAGCCGGGATCGTCAACCAGCAGCAAGCCGCAGAAATCGAGAAGTTCAACGCGCAATTGCTCACAAACGTGGATCTGTCGAACGTCAAAGACGCGAACCAGATGCAGCAGTTCCTGCTGTCCGAGCAGTTGAAAGCCGGGGTGATCAATCAGGAGCAGGCCAACAAAATGAGCCAGTTCAACGCCGCCCAGGCGCTGGACGCATCCAAAGCTCAGGCCCAGCTCTACACGACCGTGAGCCAGTTCAACGTGGACAACGCCCTGAAGGCAGGCGTGATCAACCAGGAACAGGCAAACAAGATGGCGCAGTTCAATGCGCAGTCTGCCAACGAAGCCGCCAAGTTCAACGCGGCATCGGCCAACGACATGGCCAAGGTGAATCTGGATTCGGCCCTGAAGGCGGGGATCATCAATCAGGAACAGTTCAACATCATGTCCCGCTTCAATGCGGAGCAGGCCAACAAACTGGCGATGTTCGACATCCAGAACGACGCCGACATCGCAAAGTTCAACGCCAGCGAATCCAATGCCCTGAAAAAGCTGGGCATGGACAGCAACACCAAGTTGGCCCTGGCCGACATCGAGGCCGGTTACAAGACGCTGATGCAGACATCGGCCGGCGCCAGCGACCTCTACAAGCAGATGGTGGCGAACGCAGCCAGCATCATGTCCAACAAAGACATGGACACGGCGGCCAAGAACACCGCGATTCAGAACCAGATTGCCCTGCTGAACAGCGGCCTCGGGGTGATCGGCAAGATCGCCAACGTGGACTTGTCGGGCCTGCTGACCTTCACGCCGACACCGGAAACCGCGGCACCCGCTGCAGCGCCGGCACCAGCACCGGCAGAGCAGACGATGAACACCTACCGGGCGCCGGCCGGGCTGATCAATCAAAACTTCGATGCAGGCTTTGGCGTCTGAACTGATCG
>OFQY01000227.1_pt1 | contig 24841 bp, 53 predicted proteins | sample 1542991 | NCBI WGS metagenome assembly OFQY01 (sample SAMN07774224, study PRJEB24372) | wastewater metagenome | isolation source: Exp Tend VB 10WW | collected 2016-02 | reverse complement strand
CCTAAAGGGCATAATACACGACATAGCCCTTAGGGGTATAGAAGAAGCGCGTAGTGTAAACGAAGCGCGCATAGATTATATTAGATACTAGAGTGCAAGCGCTTCGTGCATTTGGCACTCGCTAGATAGCACTCTTAGTTCACAAACGTCAGTTGATTGTTTGTTCACTAGACGCGTATAATGTGCTATAATTTGCATACCCACAACCGTGGTTGCAATGTCGCCGATGGCGTAGTCGTTCGTACGAACACGAACAGTAAGCACGCAGTGCTCAGTCGCTAGGACAAACGCGACCTCGCTACGCGTAGATTATAGTGTATACTATTAATTATAGACCATGAATTGAGTTTTGTCAAGGCGAATTACATAGAAAATTTTCATTATATGTTATAGACAAACACACTGAGATAGTCTATACTTATAACATGGAAATAGAAGTAACCTTTAGAATGACATTCCCCTCAAGGGAACATGACTTGATACTGCAAACAGGTTGTTGGCATTGTATATGTGCATCATGTCGAGTGTATACTGCTGATCCAATGAATAAGGGGGAATATGAAAAAGATATGGTGGAAGAAGCTAGTATTGATTATGAAGTGCTATTGTCATTGTGGAGAAAACTGAGATGATACAATTTATAATACTGCTGAAACATAACGCGCACATTACTACCAAAGTCTTAAATATATTCATAGAATTACACTTGACTGGTATTGGCATATCTGATAGAGAAACACATTGGAAGGCTTGCCACTTTAATAAAGACGGTGAGTATTGGACGCCCGATTATAAGATGCGTATAAAGAAAATTTGGACTCACATAGAATATAGTCACTTATTAAAGGTATGGAGGAAGTTAATTTGAGAATTACTGTATCATTATTAAACATAACTGAAGAGAAAACTTGTACTCCCAAGTATTCACCCGTATTCACAGCTATTTGTTGTCCTAGGTTATGTGATGAAGAGAGGGCTACCTATTGTTGGTTTGGTGCCGAGTTTACACCACTCTCCAGTAGAATTAGCCCATGGATTATACATTGTAGTTATAATAATTTATTAAAAGTATGGAGAAAGTTGAAGTGAATATCGAGCTCATATTAAGCTATAATAAGCTGTTAATTGATTTGCCGGAGAGTATTAAAACATTTGGTGCCGCAGTACATTGTGGTCTCACTGCAGACTTCACACCTTATCCACATTGTATTTATTATCATGCTAGTAAGTCTAGGTATGATGCTACAGCAAATTATTTAGAATTGTTATTAATCTGGAGGAAATTAAGATGAAATGGTGGAGTGATTGGTGGGAGATTATACTTGCAGTAAGCTTGACTGTAGTCTTATGTATTCTAATGGGTATTAAATTATATTCAGATTCTGCTATACCTAAGCTAACTGTAGAAGAATGTATCAATAATACACTCAAATTACAATCTAGCTCGGAAGTAAAGTTGTATTATAAAATACATACAGAGTGTCAAAGACCAGAAGTGTATTTAGGAGTTTTAATCAAACTTAGAGGGGTTAAATAAATGAATAAAGATTTAATAGATGCAATACTAGTAGGATTATTGGTTCTAGGTATATTGATAGCTGTATATGATCCTTTTAATATGATAAAGAGCAATACTTTGACCATTAAACCCGATAATGATCAGAGTATTGAGCATCATGACCCATACGAGCCTAATGAAGGTAAAGGGCCATTTATTGTACCAAGGAGATAAAGAATGGGTAAAAAATTCTATAACTTAGATTCTCAAAGAGTCATCTTTCTAACAAATCTTATTTGGTATAGAGAGCAAGAAATTAGATACCTAAAAGAAATACATGGCCATGGTTTAGAGGATGCCGAAAAGAAACTTAGATTTGCTAGAGATCTTTTACAGAAGATAAAAGATACTGAGACGAAAGATATTAATTATAAAAACGGAGAATAAATATGAAATTGATATCTAAAATACGAATGTGGTATATGTCATGGCGCATGAGGCGTCATTATAAGCTTAAATTAGCGAATACTACTAAACAGAAAGAACTACACGAATGGCAAGAAAGGTGGGCTATATACGAAGAATTGAAGCATCAATTAGATGAGCTAAGAACACAAATGGATTACTTGGAGAAAAGAGGGTTATATAAGTCATTGAAAAATAAAGGAAAATAGTCTCTTGACAGGCTGGTAATCGGTATTAAGATGTACTATACTTAAAGCGAGGGAACAAATTGTAGATTAAGGAATACTTAAGGTTTGATTAAGAGAGGTGAGTGAGATGACACTAATAGCTTACATAGGTTTATTGCCAATACTCTTAGTGGTAGTATGGTTATGCTTAATAGCCGCTGTACACTTAGGGTTAATTAATATGGGAGGAAACTAAGATGAACTATCCAGCATATGATCCAAATAGAATAGGGTTTGAACAAGAAACAGCCTATTACGCTGAGAGGGGGAATTATGATCTTGCAGTAGATTTCCTGAGTTTAAAACAGAAGATTAATGCCGGAATTGGATCTACAAGAGATAAGGTAGTATTAGAGATCATAAGATTAGAAATGGAACAACGAGGGGAGAGATAACATGGCTAGAAAGAAGAAATTATTGGGTTGGCAAATTCCTGGACGTGAAGATACGGACTGTAAAGCCAGATGTTTTATGTCTTTTGGAAATTTGATAAATGATCCAGATTATCCTTGCCATTGCAATCTATGCATAGAAGATGAAAGGAGAAGAGAAGAGATGGCGAGCCCGGCGAAATGTACACATTGGAAATGGGGACGAGTAGGACGTGGAGGGAAATAATGATAATAGACACTAATAAATTGATCAATTTTAGATGGCTTAAGATTGTCATAATTAAGCTGTATGTGAGAATTGGATTTATGTTTTGTCCTACGATAACAGTAACATTTGCAAATGGTGGTTGTGGTACTCCAACAGATATACACTATTCATCTTATAAAGACTTTTGCAATCAATTTTTTATACCGGGAGTTAAATATATTTCAATTTCATGGTATTGTTATATTACATTGTGAGTATAAAGGCAACTTGCAATTTTAATGGTTATAGTCTATATTTAATATAATGGATAAATTGTAGGACAAGTAGAGAACGTTTAAAGAGGGGTAATTAACATGACAGCTATAATAATACAATTTAATGGCATAAGGAAGCTCAAGGCCGAAGGCAATATAGACCCTTGGCCTACCTACAAGGAATGTGCTAAGTTGGCTCTAAAGGAAATCATAGAGGAATACAACAAGGAATTAGAGAATAGGAAAAAGAAGGACTTGTGGCGGTTCTAGTGGAGGTTTGTATGAATAGTAAAAGCCAATATCAAATTGAGTATGATAATATGGTGGAGTTTGCTGTACAAGTGCTGGAGTCTAGGCCTAGCGCTGCTAGATGGTTAACATCGCCCAATAAAGCGCTTGAAAATAAAACGCCAAATGAAGTTTGTCTAGAAACAAACGGCATAGAGCGGGTTATAGACTTGTTGTGGAGGATCGAGTATGGGGTTTATTCTTAACACGACTCATTGAGTGGCAATTTTAGAGTTTATGTGCTATAATGAAACTAAGAGAGAAATTTATCTCTTTGTAGTGGGGGAAAGAACATGAATAACATAGAAAGACAACAACAGATGTATCTTATATTCGATATTATGGGGTATTTAAGTGAACGAAGAATCAACAGTTTACATCCTGAGGATAGAGATTTTGATTATAGAATGGCAGATGAAGTAGAAGCTTTATACCAATTATTGGTTGTAGATCAAGCAAAATTTGCTTAAAGAGGTGTGAAATGAGCATATTAACTATCAAAGAAATATTTAAATTGGGAAAAGAAAAACGTATAGAATTGCTGCGGGAGCTTAGTGATGAGCAAGTTGTTGCATTAAGGGATGCTGCAAACCTAGCCATATTAACTGCAAATGATAATTATTTTGAATACAGGGAATTGTTTCATCATTACATTGTAGAACAAAGATGTGCAGAAGCTTTATTTAAATTATGTATGGATCGTTTACACCATCAAGGGGCATTTACGAGTGCTAATCAAGGGTTTTGGGTTGAATGCGAGGTGAAAAATGAAAAAAGCTAAATCTAAAAAATTATCTTTTGTACGAAAGTACACAGAGAAACCTTATAGTGAGTTTCAAGAACAAGAGGCTATAGATTTAGCCGACAAAGTATTCAACGACCACATAGAAGTGCCAAGAATTTTCCCCGAAGGACTATACAGTGTAGGAAAAACAAGATTTCATTCAGCGAGGATTGACGACTTGCATGCCACGACACAATTTAAAGTGGGATTTATAAACAACAAAAAGAAACGAACAGTAGCTCTTGTTGGTAAAGGTGTGTTATTTGACACTGGTGGGTATAACGTTAAATATGGAAACCATATGCATGGAATGAAGTTTGACAAATTCGGAGCCATTACAGCACTGGCTGTGTTCAAAGAATTGAAGAAATTAAAGAATCCAAAAGTAAACTACCTTGTAATAACACCATTTGTAGCCAATTTAATAGGCCCGGATGGTATGGTTCCTGGTGATGTGATTGAATATGACATTGGTAAGAAAACTTTGAAAGTGGAGGTGACAAATACCGATGGTGAAGGTAGATTAATTCTAGCCGACGGCATCTTAGAAGCTCAAGTATATGAGGCTGATACTATAATTACAATAGCTACCCTAACCGGAGCAATTTCATACGCTCTAGGGGATGAAGTGATTGGAGTGTTCTCGAACGATGAATTATTAGCTTACCATGCAGTAAAAACATTTAATAAAGCTAGACTAGACGCTTGGCATATGCCTATTTTAAAACGTCACCACCAAGCTCTCGAACATGAGAATAAAGATGTTGCTGATATTATCAGTCTGGACTTAGGTAGTAAGGGTGGGTCGTCAACAGCAGCAGCTTTTTTAGAAAAATTTGTTCATAAGAAAGGAACTAAGTTTTTACATTTGGATGTAGCTGGGATAGCTTGGAAAAAAGGAAAAGCAAATGATAAGTTAGTGAAGCCGTTAGTGAAATTAATAACTTCAATCTAAGGGGAACGACTATGGACGACAATATACCGCCGATAGAGTTCAATAAAGAATTAGAGAGAACGCTACAAGAAGCTAGTTTTTATGCATCTAGATTACGTAATCTAGAAATTACTAGCCTTCACCTAGCTCATTGTTTGATGGTGAATCCTGATGTCGAAGAAATATTAAATAAACTAGGTATACGTGATAATATTAGAAGAGATATTCAAGCCAAATTAGAAGCTGCAATAAATCACTTACAAGTAGATTTACAAGCGAGTATGTATGATACTCTAGACATATCTCAAGATGTTGCGTTTTTATTTAATTACATGTTTGTCCAAGGCCATAAATATGGGCAAACAATAATAACTGGCGCCGATTTATTAGAAGCGTACTGTGCATCTACCACCGCAACAAGTGTGATATTTAGAACCTATGATATTACTGAAACTAGAGTTAAAGACGAATTGGCGGCGGCTAAATGGAAGTATAAACGATCAAACCACGACTCAGGTTATGATTCGCTTTCGCCTAAAATTAACATGTCATCCAATGATGAAGACGATGATTTAACAGATATTAAAGCACAACAAATACTGGAGAGATTCACTGTAAATTTAAATGAGAAAGCTAGAATGGGATTACTAGATAAAGTAATCGGGCGCCAGAAAGAAATTGACCGGTGTATTCGAACACTATCAAGAAGAAAGAAACGAAATCTCATATTTGTTGGGGATGCAGGTGTAGGCAAAACTGCAATTGTCGAAGGTTTAGCAAAGAGAATTATAAATAAAGAAGTCCATACTTGTTTGAAGGATAGTACGATCTTTGCTTTTGACATGGTTGGTCTGATTGCCTCTACTAAATACCGAGGAGATCTAGAAAAGAGAGTGAAAATGGTACTAGCAGCTCTAGAGCAATTACCAGATAGTATACTTTTCATAGACGAAATTCACACATTAATTGGAGCCGGGGCCGCAAGTGGTAGTTTGGATATTTCTAATATGTTGAAACCGGCACTAGCGGGAAGTTCTATTAGATGCATAGGGGCCACGACCGACAAAGAATATAGAGAGCACTTTGAGCATGATAAAGCAATGTCCAGACGTTTCTTAAAGTTGGAAGTGTTAGAACCATCAATAGAAGAAAGTGTTGAGATTCTAGAAGGAATTAAACATGTTTACGAAGGGTACCACGGAGTTACATATACTAGAGATGCAATCCTAGCAGCTTGTAGTTCCTCGTCTAAATATTTGATGGACAAGAGGCTTCCCGATAAAGCCATTGACTTGTTAGATGAGGTTGGGGCTACTATTAAATTAAATGCATCTAGGATGGATAAAATTGTAAATGAGGAGGACATTCAGTTTGCAGTGGCAGAGATTGCCAAGATTCCACCAACCGTAGTAACAAGTACCAATCAATCATTCCTATCTTCACTTAAATCTAAACTTGAAGATAAAATTCTTGGTCAACCTGAAGCACTAGAGCGACTAGTTAACACAATTATTCTAGCTCGATCTGGTTTAAGAGATGAAAGCAAACCAATTTCTAATATTCTTTTTGCTGGGCCAACTGGAGTTGGTAAAACAGAGCTATGTAAGCAATTGGCTTTGGAGCTTGGAGTAAAGATGTTACGATTCGATATGTCAGAATATCAAGAATCTCACACAGTGTCGCGTCTATTAGGTTCACCTGCAGGGTATATAGGACATGAAGACGGCGGTTTACTAACTGAAGCTATAAATAAAACTCCTCACTGTTTAGTGTTGCTGGATGAAGTAGAGAAAGCCCACCCGAACATATATAATGTGCTTTTAGGTTTGATGGATTATGGGAAGTTAACTGACGGGCAAGGCAGAGAGATCGATTGTAGACATATACTTTTAATTATGACTACAAATCAGGGCGCAAATCTCTTGGAGAAAAAATCTGTTGGATTTCTTGAGAGCAATCTTCCAGACGATTTATCGCAAGAGTTGAAAAACAAATTCTCCCCAGAGTTTAGAAACAGATTGGATGCAGTAGTGCAATTTAATCGCCTAACTCCAGAGATTATGGAAGGAATTGTAAAGAAATTTATTCGAGAATTGGGAGATAGATTCACAAAGCAAAATATTACTTTACATGTGAGTGAGAATGCTGTACAATGGTTATGTATAAATGGGTATGATGAGGCATTAGGAGCAAGGCCTTTAAATAGGATTATTACTGAAAACGTAGCACAGCCAGCCTCATATTTACTAGTATTTAACGACTTAAAGGGCAAGAATCCAATTATTAATGTGTACGAGGAAGAAGATAAATTGAAAGTAGAGTTAGTATGTGCGGAGGAAACTATGAATGTTTGAGATGTTCATAAGCTTTACGATTGGATTATTCGTAGGAATATCAGTAGATCCTGTTGTGAAATTCTTTTACAATCGAAGAAGAAAAGCTAGGATACAACAGATAGAGGATATGTTGAACAAACACACGGAAAGGATTCATGATATACAAGACTATCTTACGGCAGAGGATAGAAGTGTTGTAGTTGATAAAGAAGTTTTACTAGATGCAATAAGAGAGGTGTACCATGAAGAAAGCGACAAAGAAGACGAAAGCAAAGATAGAAAAATCCACTAAACTTCCTATTATTTCAGGGGATGTTATTGCTTTAATAGCTTCTTGGGCTATTATTGTAGGTACTGCAGTATTATTTTATAATGTGTTTGGTTAGAATTATGAATATACTGAATATTATAGCGCTAGGAATAGCGTGTATATGTACTGGAATAATGATGTTAACCGTGAGTGCTATGGGATTATTAGTAATTAAATTGGTTTTACATGAGTTTGGTATAATGTAATGCTAGTACTAAAAACAAAGTTTAGATCTACCCCTCGTGGTGTGAAGATAGTAAGCAAAAAAGATCGTAAAGAAATGATTGACGCTTTAGAAAAATTGTGTTATACTAATTTAAAGTCACAGTTAGCGGAAGTAATCACCAAGATATATGAGAAGGAATACGGAGATAGGTATGAGGCTAACAAGGAATTACTTGCCGCTAACACCTCAGCTTATGTGAACGGAGACGCTGGAATAGGGCTAGGATTGCTAGGGAAGATTGCAGATAGGGTGGGGTTCACTTGTGTATTTCAAGTGAAATTCCCTTCGAGAGAATCTACGTTAATATTGGAGTGAAGATGGATTATATTAGTGAAAAAGTTGTACCTAGAATCTTAGGCGTTGTAATGCTAGGTATTCTAGGAATGTATGCTGTTGCTATCTATGAGTACTGCATTTTTTTATCGAGGATTCCAGGCCCGCATTATTGTGCAGCTTTATATGACATAAAAACACAGGGTGCCGTGGATGTATTCTTAACACAAAATCCGAAATGTAATACTATTGATGAGAAACTAAAAGGGGAGTAACTATGACAACGAAACTAAATCCAGACGACTTACCTTCGAGAGACGAAGTTATGAATGAATTGCATGACGTAGTTATAGCGAGGGTAACTATACCCAAAGAAACTTTGAGAAAATTCTTAGACGCTGGTAGAAATGGAGTAAATTTTGAAGAGGGAGACTATATTGATGTAACTCCAGAACTAGAAAAAGCAGCATTTGATTGTGCTATGGGCGAACAAAATCAGGAAGTAAGAACAGCTCTCTTAGGTTTACTATGTATAAACTCTGGCGGAGATTTTACAGATCTAATTACTCGGCAAGGATACCAATTTGTAGATAAGAGTACTGTTGACGATGATTATGAGTTTGCGGATATAATGTCATTCCCATTTGGTGACGCTAAAACGCCTATTCTAGTGTTGAAATTGATCAATAGAACAATAGAACCTGGTGCAGAGACTGCAACAGAAGAAGAGAGACTATCAAGAGGTCTTACTAAGGAAGGGTATAAGATCTATATTCTAGGTATTACAGATCAACATGTACAGCCTTATGTTACCGTAAAGCATGGAAAGAATAAAGGTACTCATAAGCTCACCAATCGACTTATTCCAGCTAAGGATCGAACAGGAACTATAAGGTACCCGAGGTCATGGTGGGAGAGAAATGAAGACACGAATAACTTGACTTTCTCAGAAGAATCAGTTAAACTTAGATCTAAATTAGATTTCGTAGGCTACACATTCGGTCTATATCCGGGAGAATATGCTCCAGACGTAGAAGCGTAACATTAACAAGAGGTAATTTAAATGGCAAAATTAAAGAAAAGTAAATTTAACGTGCAAGAGATTCAGATAGGAACATCTGGACATCAAGGAGACGTTTTTGTAGAGAAATTGAATGCTACAGACTCCGACTTCTCCACTCTAATCAGTGGAGCTAAAAAGCTAACTGATAACGGAATCGGCCTCACTATTGTCTTGCGGGGAGAAGGCTCAAACTACCATGCTTTGGAGTCAGATGTAGTGGAGTTATATGAAGTACAATCTGATATTCCAGGCATTCAAAAGATGATTGCTAAAGTGATTTCTAAGACTAAATTGCAACACATAGATACGAATAAGGAAGCGTTGTCTGGAGAACACAACACATTGTGCTTGGAGCCAGGAATCTATGAGTTTAGATCTCAAAGACAATTGAGTTTGGCTACGGAAGACTTGAACCAATTGGCAGAAAGTCGCATTCAGAGAGTTACAGACTAAGAGTCACCTCCAGTGAGGGTAGTAGCAACAATTCTTTCTATAAGTGTCACGACCTTGTTGCTACCTATCCTCACCTTTATTTGGTTACTATGGATACTTCTTGCAAGTATAGTGTTTGCAAGGGTTATTTTATTTGGCGTCTTCGGATTTATAAAAGAAACTTTCTTTGAAAAAACTTGAGGTATTAATGGATTTAATTTATAGAATTTTAATATCTGCTTTGATTAGTATTTTTATGTACGGATTGGGAGTGTTAGGATTAACCATATATAAAAATACGGCTAAGACAGAAGTGGTCGAACTAAACACTAAAGAAGCACTCCAAGCCAGTGCGTATAGAAGCTATACGTTAAAGACATATTTTGACTTATCTAATCTTCAAGTTCTAATGAGAGACGTAGTGGTTAATAATATTCATGACAAAACTTTATACGTAAAATTAGACAATAATCCAGGGGGGGATTCACTGGAAATGTTGAGATTATTGAATCTAAAAAAAGTGTATAATCTCACTTTTATAACGGAAGCCGCTACAATGGCGTATAGCGCTGCTCAATACACTCTTATAAATTCTACGAAGATGGTTATTAATAAAGATGCTCTAATAGGAACACATACAGGCTCTATAATAATAATGCCTCCAGGAATAGAAGGATTGCCTATTGGCGTTAATATTAGAATTAGTCTACCCGAGAAGTTTCAAGGAAATGAAGTTATTGTAGGACTATTCTTTGATGACATTGCTTACCAACGAGACAACAGAAAATATTTAACCAAACAACAATGGTCTATGTATATTAAAGGACAGGATATAGAACTGTCTGGAAAAGATTATTGTGAGCAAAATAAAAACAAATTGCTATATGACAGTTTAGGTTATTGTGTGCTAAAAGGTTTAGACTATCCGGGAGGAGTTTCTGAAATTGAATAGAGAAACTATTATAGCATTGGTATTCTGTGTTGCAGTCCTTGTTAGTCTAGGTATTCTAGGTAGTATCTCATTATCTTTCAAACCAGTAGCCACAAATACTACTGGCACTATAGATGTTTCTAAAGGATTTGCCGATGATTCCGCTCAATATACTAGTGAACGTAGAGCATTGCGTGATGCTCCAGAAAGAAAAGAGATCACTGTACTCGTAGGTCAAGGTGGATGGGAAACGTCTGCTGAACCATTTTTACAACAACTTAAGAACACCAAAGCTAATACTACTACTGAGATAACTAGAGACTTTAAATTTGGGGCGGTAAGTTACGGAGCTATTACACTAATGTATGGAAAGAAGATTAAGCTGAAAAACGCTGACGAGGTGTGGTTTCACGGAGTGTATGTCGAGGCTTGGAGAATGGTTAAAACGGACTTAACGGATCGACACTTCTTGCCGATACGTAGCTTGTTTACAGCCAAGGAATGGCTTAAAATATACGACAATTCTCATCCTTGGATTACCTTTACAGGCGCAGAGATTTGTGGTAAACTTAAAGCCAGAGTAATAGAGAAATCATCTACTGGATGTACACTAAGGGGGTTTACGCAATGAAAGAGAAACATATAAAAGGCGAGCATGTATGTAAAGAAAACTATAGTAGTCTTTTAGAGCAGGTATATGCTGAGGTTCTCGAGTTACAAGGTGTTAGAAATTCTTTGGCACACGAATTGAACGACTTAGATGCGTCGATTAAGAGTCTACAAGCGTTACATGACTCATTGAAAAGAGAGGTAATATAATGAATATAATCGAAGATCAAGACCATTTAGGCCGCCTAGAACATATTTATGATGCTCTAGAAACTATCTCTCTAGAACTAAAAGTAGAAGCTAGATTAGCTAAGGACTTAGACGCTAAGAAACAATTCCTTAGACTGCATAGAGATTTAAGAGAAGAGTTAGATAAATTAGAAGCGGTTATTTGCGACGCTAGAGACGATTTCGCCCAATATGAGAAAGACTTCGAGTTAGCTATGGAGAGATTAGAAGACGTTAAAATTCTAGATGATCCAAATGATAACCAAGAAGTTAGTTAATGAGAAAAGAATGCCCTACTTGCGGATCATCCTCGGGCTACGTAGAGTACCAGTTAAGCTCTTGGTGCTTCAGATGTCACAAACTAACTTGGCTTAAACGGGAGAAAGGCTATATTCATCCAACTAAAGCTACTAAGATATTTGAAGGACTGCCGATGAGTAGTACTTATGCCCTTCCTGCAACTGCAATAGCTTGGTTAAAAAAATACCATGTAACGGACGAGCAGATAGACCTATATAAATTTATGTACGTTAAAGAACTAGACACTGGTGGTAGGACTTACCACGATAGATTGATAATTCCATCATACAATAAAGAAGGTGTATTGAAGTTCTTTCAAGGTAGGGCACTGTCATCAAAGGACGATACTAAGTATGTATCATCTGGTAATATGTCCTATATGTTTTGGTCTAAGCAAGCAGATACTAGATTATTGTGCATTGTAGAGGATGCTATCAGTGCAGTTAGAGTAGGGGAAGTAATGAGTTGTGTGTCTCTTGGTGGCACTAGTGTTAACGAAGAGAAACTAGGCCGGTTACTAGAAGAGAAGAGACCTCTAGTGGTGTGGTTAGATGGTGATAAGCCTGGACAGAATGCGAGCCGAAAACTTATTACTAGACTATCCAACTTAGCAATAGGCGGAATACAAGCTGTCTATTCACAAAAAGATCCTAAAACTTATTCGACAGAGCAATTGAAAGCGTTATACAAAGAACTACGAACTACGAAGGATCAATATGTCTTCAGAATTTAGGGTGGAGATAGATTTATAGATATTAGAGTAACATTCAAAACAAATAACTTTCCATTTCTAATAGGAGACCTAGGGCCTAGTATGGGTTATAGAAGAGTATTACTGAACGGTAGAGGAACGATAGTAGGAACAGGGGATGGTAGGTGGCAAAGTATACTAGTATCGTACCAAGATATGCTTAGGAAGTGGAGAAAGTTAAGATGAGCATACAACTTCATATTAATAGTCACTCGTGGTGTACAGACTATTCAGATTTATTATCCTATTGGAGAAAACTAGCTTGATAACAGACGCTACTCTATTAAAGATGTTTTTTAAAAGAGAAGTATATGATACATACTCAAATCTGGTGAAGCTGGCAGCTTTGACACCAGAGTCTAGAGTAGTATTTAAAGACTTGCACACTTATTATGAGACATTCCAAGACAATCAAATAGATCTAGCTCAGTTTAGAATATGGTTTCACCAAATAAAGCATCCAGAAATCAATGACAATAAACACTCAATCTATTCTGGGTTATTCGACGTACTGGCGTCCACTGAAGTAGAGGACAGTAAAGAGTTTGTTGAGAAAACTATTTCGTACTTTAAGAAGAGACTAATAAGAAAGCAGATCGAAGATGAGTTGATGGCTAATGGCGACCTAGAAGTTATTCAGAATATTCTAGAGGCGAATGTATCTGATAGTGACTTACAGAATCAGAATATACCAGTAGAAAATAGTGCTAGGCACATCATCTCTAGAACTAAAAGAGACCACGGTCTAACCTGGGGATTGAATTGCCTTAACCAGAGTATAGGCCCTTTGATTGGCGGGGACTTTGGATGTGTAGCTGCCTTAGTGGAGAGCGGGAAAACAGCACTTCTTATAAGCCAAACTGTACATATGGCTAAGCAAATTAAAGAGGGTAAAGTGCTTTTCTTTAACAACGAGAGTACAGAGGAAGTAGTGATGTCTAGGTTATGGTGTTCCACATTAGGATGTACCTTAGAAGACATTAGACAACATCCAGATAAGTGTGAAGAAGAGTATATTAAACAAATGAACGGAGACTTGAATAGAGTATTATTTTTTGAGGCTCACCAAATATCTAGTTCATCGATTATAGCGAAAGCAAAGAAGTATAATGCCAAACTTATTGTAATTGACACATTAGATGATTTGGGGTATGATAGTCAAAATGAAGTGTTAAGGGTACGAGGATTGTATCAGTCTCTACGTAGAGTGGCGAAGATTTGTAATGTGCCTGTAATAGGAACAACTCAATGTAAGGCTACGGCAATGTATAAAAAGAGAGAAGAAGGTTATACAGATACCCACTTCAAACGGTATATTGGATGGGAAGAGTTGGATCAATCCACTATCGGAAAACCTAGTACTTTTGATTTCCTAATTACTATGGGTAAAGACATAGCATTCCCTAATATTAGATACATCCATACTCCAAAGAATAAGTTGCCTGGTGACGGGCATGAATATCATAGATATATTAAAAGAGAAGTAAATGTAGATTGGACTAGGAGTCAGTATTATGACAAATAAAATAGATAAGTTTTCTAAAGTAGGAGTAATTCCAGTTAATACTAGAAACTCAGTTGTTTGCATTGAGTTTGCTCCTGATGGTGAGATAATACAAATAGTATCTCAAAATTGGGATAACGCTGGAGCCCACATATACTATAGTGGAACCTCTGATAGAACAACCATAATCTTAACATCGGCCAAGGGAGTGGGTCGAGATACTATTGTGAATAGTATAAAGGCATGGGGAAAAATATTATGACAAATAATAAGACGAACGACGATGAATCGAAGGCTTCCGATGCCGACGAGAAGTTTCGAATCTATACAACAGAAATACCATCACCAGGAAAAATTCACTCGGTGTATTTATCGAAGAGAGTAGAAGACAGCTTCTATTACACAGATCTTATGCATGAGTTGAGAGCTATGACACAAGAAGATCACGTAGTATTTTATTTACAGAATTACGGCGGAGATACAGACGCGGGATACCAGTTAATAAACGCCATAGAAGATAGCAGAGCCACAACCAAACACATGGTAGTAGACTCTGAGTGTGCTAGTATGGCATCAATTATAGCTCTTAGTGGAAATACCTTAGAATTTAAGAATCGAGGAGTACTGATGTTTCACACATACACTGCTAGAATGTATGGTAAAGGCCAAGAGCTAGAAAGTATGCATGAGAGTATTACTGAAAGTGACGTTGTAGCTACTAAGGAATTATGTTTCCCATTTCTAACTATACAAGAACTGAAAGACCAGAAAGCTGGCGGAGATAAGTATATACATTGGTATGATAAGGATTTACCAGAGAGAATAAAGAGACATGAGTCTCATAAAAAGAGATTGAAAAACAAAGAGGCAAAGAAGAAATAATATGGCAGAAGATGTAGGTGCAAAAATTAAAGATCTAAGAAAAACGTTAAAGACCCAGTCGTGGGGTACTTGTATTTTCGCATTTACCTTCGCCACATTAGTTATGTTGTTGGTATTTTTCGTGCGGTTTGGAATTCCCTTTTTGATTGCGTATTATATTTTTAAATTGTTTGGGTGGGTCTAAATATGTTTTGGAATATATTCTCAATGTTTATGTTATTCATGGGGGCTTTAACTCTGTCTGCAGGTCTAGCTGTTATTTTAACTCTGTTTGTCTGCCTAATATTATGGTTTTGTGGAGTGATGTAAATGATTGAAGTAAATCCAGAAATTGAAATAATAACCCACGATATGGCCTTATACGACTCTCAATATTTACAAGATATGAGAGCTACGAACGGGTCAGCGGGAATCGATTTAAGAGTTACATCAAATATCTATCTAATGCCTGGTGACACTGAGATAATACCGTTAGGAATTTCAGTTTCTATTAAAAACCCCTATATAGTAGGTCTTCTAGTTGGCCGATCCGGTTTAGCGAGTCAGCATGGAATTGTTGTCCTTAATGGTGTTGGTGTTATAGACTCTGATTATCAAGGAGAATTGAGAGTAGTCTTAAAGAATGTGTCAAATACTAATTATCTAATACAAAGGAGGGATAGAGTAGCCCAATTAATATTCTCTCCAATATTTCTACCTCAATTTAAAGTAGTGACTAAGTTTCAAAATAATACAGTGAGAGGAATAGGTGGGTTTGGTTCGACGGGGGTGAAATAATGAAACTAGGTGGTTGGTCTATATTTCATAGAAAGGATATTACCTTTGGAGACTTGACAGCAAAACAATTAATTATATTAGAACATAAAGATTTTTTTGGAATTTTATTCTTTTATTTTAAAGGGAAAAAGCAAGACCGATTTCATACACATGCTTTCAACGCTATTTCTATTAAGCTTTTTGGTGAGTACACAGAGTATTTATTAGATGATGAAGAGTCTGGAAAATTCCACCTACACAAACGAGATTATATTTTTAGATATTTTCCTAGAAGTACTTACCATAGTATCAACGATAGTCAAGGATGCTTGACATTAGTAATTCAAGGTCCATGGAAGGGAACCTGGAAAGAGTTGAAAGATGGTGTAGTAACGTATTATTCTCCTGGTAGGGTAGTGTGTTCACAAAAAAAGGTGAAAAGTTGTACGAAGTTATAGATCTAGAGACCACGTCAAACGAAACCTACGGCCGGTTTGCAAATCAATTTGATCCTAAAAATCGAATAGTCGCGGTCGCAGAGAAAATAGAAGGTCATTCTTCGTTTGCTACTATGAATGTCGAAGCTTTTCTAAAAACCTGGACGTTAGATGGGATCGACGTACTAGTAGGTCACAACATTAAATTCGACCTTTTATATCTATGGTCAAATCCGCACCTTCAAAAGTTTATTAAGACTGGTGGGAGAATTTGGGATACTATGCATGCGGAATATCTTCTTAGTGGTCAAGAACATAAGTATGCAGCTCTAGACGACCTTTCAGTTAAGTACGGAGGCACACTTAAAGATACTTATGTAAAGGAAGTATTTGATTCAGGGAAGGGAGCTGAAGACATAGAGCCAGAAACTCTCCTAGACTATGCAAGAGGAGACGTAGATAATACAGAACTAGTAATGCTATCTCAATTAAAAAAGGCAAAGGAATTGGGAATGATGCCTATAATGCGAGTACATATGGATCATTTACTAGTATTATGTGAGATGGAATATAACGGGTTAGTAGTGGATAGAGATAGACTATTAGAGCACAGAGAGAATACTAAAACTCAATTAAAAGAAATTGAATCATCTATTCAAAGGTGTGTTCGGAATATATGGTCGGCCCCAATGACATTCAATCCTTGTAGTAGTCAACACATTAGTATCCTATTATTCGGTGGGCCAGTTACTTATGAACGATCCGAGATAAAAGTAGATGAGTTTGGAAACCCTATTGTGAATAAGGGTGGAAACAATCCAGGGAAAGTAAAGACTAAGAAAGTAAAAGTTACAGACATTCTATTACCCAAGTGTGTAGTAGATTACAAGGAACGTACTAAAGCTTCGAAGGAAGGAATATTTAAAGTAGATGAAGATGTAATTAAAGACTTGTATCAAAGGAACAGAACTAACCCAATTGGAGAGTTTCTTGAGCTTCTATTACAACATAGAAAGGTTACTAGAATACTGTCGACATATGTTGGCGAAGGTACAGTTAAGCGCCCGTCGGGCCTAGGCTCGTTCATCCATCCAGATGGACGAATTCACCCCAGCTTAGAGTCCGTAGGAACAGTTACTGGTCGAACCTCTAGCAACCAACCTAATATGCAGAATGTCCCTCACGACTTGAGGGACATATTCGTCAGTAGGTGGGGGGATGATGGAGAAATAGTGGCAGTCGACTATAGCCAGATCGAGATTGCAGTAGAAGCTTATTTAATTCAAAGTGACAAGATGATTAAAGAAATCGAAGAGGGAGTTGACTTCCACTCCAAACGCCTTGCGTGGGCTGAGGGGAGAGAATATGATGAGGTGGTGAGGTTAGTGAAGGACGATCCGGCCTGGAAACAAAAAAGGACTCAGATTAAGGCGGTGTCATTCGCTAAGCAATATGGTGCAGGGCCCGATAAAGTAGCAAAGGATACTGGCCTCCCTTTAAGTATAGTACAGAAGATTTATGATGATGAAGCTTCCGAGTACCCCGAGTCTAAGATGTTGTTAGATGCATCTAGAGTTGAGGCTAAAAGGACTACCACTGCACGAGATGGCCCTTTGTATGTTAAAGATTTTAAAAAAGGTATTACAGTAATATACGAGGACGAGCAAACTCATGTCGGCTACAATACGAGTATCTTAAATAAGCGGTATCATTTCAAAGAGTATGCTTGTTTTGATGATAGGGGAGCAATTAGACGGTATTATAAATCTACTCAGTTAGCTAACTATAAGACTCAAGGAACTGCAGGCGACATATTTTTCATGATGTTGGGAAAATTATATAGAATATTACTTGACAAATACCCTAAAGATGCTATAATGATTCTTGAAGTACATGATGAGTGCGTATTGGATGTGAAAAAATCTATTTCAAAGGAAGTTAAATTATTGATTAAAGAAGTATTAGAATCAGTTCCAGAGGAGTTAGAGAAGAGGTTTAAACTGAAGTTCAACGTGCCACTTAAAGCAGCAGTAAGTAGTGGAGTTCATTGGGCAGAAGCTAAATGATAGATACTCTCTTCGGTTACCTAGAATTAAATCCTCTACAAAGATTAACGATAATAAATACTACCCTAAACACCTTTACAGGGTTGTTTTTGTCCATGAGTATAACACATTTCTATATGTTGTTACGTCTAGGTTACACTTTTCCATGGTACAACAATATTGAGTTGACGGCAATTCTTACGGTGGTTAGCTTGATTCGCGGGTATTTATTTGCGAGAGATTTGGTTAAAAGAGTACAGAAACTTAGGGAGTTAGAATGACAGGAAATACAGAAGTTAAGGAAACTGGAGGGAAGAAGTCAGACGCCGGGAAGCCGGAAATGATGTATTTCTACTTCCCAGGATACATAGCTATACACTACCACGACGTTCCTCAGTGCGGAAGGGAAGTGGGGCTATCTTATCACAACAATGTATTGCTACCAATATCGCGGGAAATGGTCGCCGGAGACATAAGTAAATTAATGGACGGGTTGCGAGACTTCGAGCATGACATTATAAAGTCTTGGGCAGCTAGGCCAGAATTTGAGAATCTGAAGCATGCGAGTATTCGTGTTTCTGAGATCGGTAAACACGGAAGTGAGAAATATGGATTTCTTAATTATACTAAAGGATTTGTATGGTCTCGTATTGTGAATGCGATAGCTCGACACGTGAAAGAACTGGTAGATGGAAATTTTAATGACCAGGATTCTACATTAGATCATAGATACCACATCCTAGCCAACATTTATATCTTAGCGGAGCATATAGAGAATGGGACTGGAGAGAATGATTTAATTGTAGAAGACAACCACAAAGACTCAGGAGTATAACTATGTTTACATCAGCTGAAATATTGGCGAGAAAGTATTTAAGGCACCTAGGCAAAGATACATCCGATTATCAGAAATATTTTAAGTGGTATAAGATCGGAGACTCAGATGCTTGGATGTGTATTATATGTGACAAGTTGTGTTATACAGATTGTTGTTACAGTTCTACTAGTGATGGGCCAAAGATCTGTGATGATTGTGATCCAGAAGATAGCACACAAACAAATCAATCAGTTTAATTTAACCAAAGAGGAAAGTAAATGAAAGTAGAAGTAGTAGAGTTATTAAAGTTGAAGTTGAATGCAGACATCAAGTATGCGCCAAATTCATCTAAAGCCCCTGGCACATATAAGGGTGCAACATTGTTAGTCGAAACTACTAACGGGCCCAAGACTATTAATATTCCACAATCACGACTAGACAGTGCCCATCAAGCTGCTCTGAAGGCTCAATTAGAAACTTTAGACGAAGAACGTTATGATGGTTTTGTGGTCATTACATCTGAGAAAGCACCTAACGGAGTGAACGTTAACGTCGTAGCCGTAGAGAAAGCTCCAGAAGCTAAAGGCATTGGCGTATTAGAAAATAGCCAATCAGCTAAGACAGCTAAACCTGAATTCTTAAAAGAAGAAGGTGGGAATAGACGTATATTTAAACCTAGTGGCTTTGATGATCCAGAAGTAATTGCTAGAATCACTCGACATCAAGCATTGGCCTGCGCTGTACAGATTTCCGATACTGTCGAGAAAGCATTAGTAGTAGCTGAAGCTTTTATGAAGTATATTATGACTGGCCCTTCTAAGACTACTGTTAAAGAAGTAAAAGAAGAAGTGGAGTTTTAAACAAAATAGTATGCAAATATTAGTACAACTCTTCACTAAAATACGAGGAGAAGGGTATCAAATACATAGACCCAGGTGGCCACATTACGGCCCATACAATAATTCACTCTATGTGTACTGGAACCAGGAGTATACTCAGATCCTTAAATATTGGAGAAAACTGAGATGATACATGCAGATAGAATGGCTATCTATATTAACATAGTCGAACCATTGATAGAGGTTATTAACTATGAATGCACACAGAGGAAGTGTAAGACTACCGATGATCTAGAATTAGACCATCCCTTTGGTGGGAATTTGGTAGATGCTTTAGGTGCTGCCATTCTATTATCTAAAGCCATAGTTAAAGGTAGGACAGTCAAACCACCTAAAGCACCTGGGACAAAGAAGAAATGAGAGTAATATGCCGCCTGCACTTACCTGGAAAGTCTTCGTTCCACGAACAACTTAGATTAACATATAATAAGCACTACGGCTTGAACACAATAAATTGTGACCACTATATGGGCAATCTTCATTGGGACTTGTCTTATAGAGTTATATTGAAGGCTTGGAGAAAGTTGTCATGATGTACATAATAGATGGAGACTTTCTTCTATGGAGATGTGGTAAGGTAACTGATAATGAGCCAGTAGAGAACTGTTTACATTTAATTAAAGGGATGTTGAATAGCTTTTTAAAAGAAGGTGATGAGTATAAACTATTTCTTGGATCCTCTGATAAGAGTAACTTTAGGTATACGTTGGCGAAGACTAGGGAATATAAAGCCAATAGGAAGGACGACAAACCTAAACATTTCGAAGCTTCGATTAAGTACTTAGTAGATGTTTGGGGAGCTGAAATGGTGCATGGACAGGAAGCAGACGATGCTGCAGCAATAGCCTACTGTGAGTCGGCAGTGGAAAGGGATACTACACTAGTAAGTACAGACAAGGATCTTAAGACAGTACCAGGAACTCATTATAATCCTGTCACTAAAGAGCTTATTTATATCGATGAGTTTGTAGCCATGAAGAATTTCTACACTCAAGTATTGGTAGGAGACTCATCAGATAATGTTCCTGGCTGTAAAGGAATAGGTAAAATAAAGGCACGAAAGCTACTAGAACATTGTTCGACTAATAGAGAGATGTACGATGCTTGCCTAGAAGCGTATCAAGGAGACGAGGAGTTGATGCATGAGATGTGCAATCTACTTTGGATTAGAAGGAAAGAGAATGATAAGTTTAAAGTTCCTACAGAGGAAGCAGAGTGGTTAAGTAATGAGAATCAACAAGACGAATTGACTCAATATGAGAATGATGATTTTGAGGAGTATGAGTAAGTGTTAAAAGGAAAGTATTGTAAGTCTATCTACCAATCCAAACTAGAAGAGGAAGTGGCAGCCCAGATCCTTTTATATGAGAAGGTAGTATATGAGCCAGAAGGAATAAAATATAAAAAACCCGAGTCGACACACCGATACTATCCGGATTTTAGATTGAATAATGGCATTTACTTAGAGATTAAAGACATCTTCACCAGCAAAGACAGAAAGAAACATCTGGCTTTTAGGGAAAGCAATCCTCAATATGATGTTAGGTTTGTATTTGCTAATGTGAATAAGAAGACAGTGTCGGATAATCTGAAGAAGAATAAGAAAGAGACTAATAAGTCTTGGTGTGAAAAACACAATTTCATGTATTGTGAAAAAACCATACCCGAATCATGGTTCTTAGAGGAAAAGAGGTTAAAATGAAATTAGAAGATATTAGAATAGATACTTATAGATCTGGCGGCACATCGATTCGTCAGGAAGATCTAGCTGTGAGAGTTACTCACTTACCGACTGGTATTACTAAAACATGTGATTATTGCCCAACACAGCGTCAGAATTATGAAGAGGCTTTTAGGCATGTGCAATTAGCCGTAGCTAGGTATGAAATTGAAGTAAACGGAGATAAAGAAAACCAATTAAGGGAAATTGACATAGAACTAGAAAAACTAAATAAACATGGAGACATATTTTGATGAATAAACGATGCCAATATGAAGCTACGTCCTTTGTGTCGGGAGACTTATTATTCGACATTCTTCTCAAGGCTGGTGTTTTGATCAACACGTTTCCGAATGTGAATGCTGGAAAGCCCTTGGAGCTAAGTCCAGGGTGGTCTCAAACCCAAAGAAGACTGCGAATAGACTATACTTATGATTCGACAGAGCCGGGCAAACTGTATGTATTTATTGCACCAGATGCTTATACGGGAGATGATTAATGATTACAATAACCTTGTCAGTAGCAGAAGCTAAGCTATTAGAAACAGTCATAGTATCATCTATCTATAATGATTTAAATAGTTCAGAGACGAATAAAGTGTTAGATGATATTGACGCTCAATTATTTAGAGAGATAACAAGATATGCCAATAATAAAACTAACTAAAAAGGAAGCCGACAGACTTTGGGTTCTTCTTATGGAAGAACTGGTCATAGATTTCGTCTCGGGACGGGACGAATGTGTAGAGCTTATAACTACAGTTAACAAGCTAATGCCGGATTCTTGGCCAAAGAAGAGGAAAAAGAATGCCAAAAGTAACTATTGAATTTGACATGGATTCCGCGGAACACACTTATGATAATAGAAAAGAATTAAAGATGGCTCTGATGGCACGGGATATGCAGATTGCCTTATCAGAGTTTCGTAACTATCTTGGTAAGAGGTATAATGCGGATAATATTACTGAAGGTGAGGAACATCTAATTTCGAGTATTATAGTCGCGTATAATGATATTCTAGAAGATAATAACGTAACAATAGTGATTGACTAATGGTAAAACAAGAGTGTGCTCCGTATAGTAGAAAACGCTTCCTCTTAGGCGAGATGCCTAAGATACTTGTCTTTGATATAGAAACTACCTTACTGAGAGCCTATATTTGGGATTGTGGAGAGCAGGTAATTAGGCATGGTCAGCTAGTAGAAGGTTATGATCAGTTCAATATAATCTGCATATGCTACTCTTGGTTGCATGAAAAGAAGATATATACACTGTCCTATGATCTAGTAACCCAAGATCCTTCTGCCATGATCAAAGAGTTTGATAAGGTCGTGGCTCAAGCAGACATCATAGTAGGAAAGAATTCTAGAAAGTTTGATATTAAAATGATCAATACTGTACGTATGGCTAGAGGACTTAAGCCGTTCCCGAATTGGGCAGTAAACAATTCAGACTTAGAAAGTCAGTTCAGGAAGCATTTCAGACTACCGTCTCAATCGTTAGACTATGTAGCTAAGATGCTCAGAGTGGGTCTCAAAGGTAAGATGGAATTGTATGATTGGATAGCTATCCAAAACTATAACATAGATCCGGTAGAAGGGTTAAAAGCCTTTAAAAAGATGTTGAAATACTGTCGAAATGATGTTATGATAACTAAAGAAGGATTAATTAAGTCATTCCCTTACATAATCTCAGACATTAACTTTGCAGAGTACTGTTCTAAGGTTAAAGAAGTTAAACAAGGAAAGAAAAAGGTTAAAGTAGTTACTCCTGCTTGTAAAGCATGTGGTACTAGGAATGTGATAAAAAATGGTACTAGGGTTAGAGGACGGATTCCTAATCAAAAGGTATACCAAAGATTACAATGTGAGTTCGGGCATTATGCTGGAGAAATTGAGGAGAATGAGTTTGGACAGTTTGTTGGGAACATTAAATAATGGACGAAGAGTTTCTTAAGATATGTAATGTACTAGTGCGGACTCTTCTGGAGTTGGAAGCTACATTCTATATTAGACACCAACTTGGAATGGATGCAGTTAGATATAAATTGAAAGAAGAAAGAAAGAATTGTTATATTGGATTAACTTACTTAGCAACTTTGGAGAAATAGATGCCTTTTTATACTTATCGATGTAAGAATGAAGAATGTAAGATAGAGTTTTTTATACCACAACGGATATCGGAGGCCCCTTTAACAGATTGTGTTATGTGTCACCAGAAGAATGTGCTAGAAAGGATAATTGGAGATGTTACTGCTCAGTATGTTGGTAGGGGCTTTCCTTCTAATGACTTTAAGAAGGATAAATAGATGAAGATTGAGGTGGGGATTGTGTCCACTCATTTAGCGATGCAGACTACCCTGTTTTGCATGGAATACAATTATCCTATACCTAACTTTGAGCCTACCAGAGAATTAGACTTCCCATATATGCCGCGTTACAGATCTTATGAAAATATACTAAGATATTGGAGAAAGCTTAAATGAAAGCTATAGCCAATCATTTTACTATGAAACTAAGATGGAAGAATGACGTCCCCCACCTATCTGTGAAGAATCAAGTTGGAATTCTTCCTAGTAACTACCATCTCTATCCATACACAGTGACACGGCTCAATAAAACTAGACACCCATACAGCATGAAAGATACTACTTGGTTGATGTATTATGAGTTGCTTAGAGTGTGGAGAAAACTAAAATGAAGATTGACGTACACTTGAACTTAAACACAACAAAGTATGTTCCAAATGACCATTGGATGGAGTTATTATGGTTTTATAACTTTCTTGGTGCTCACCCCGAATATAAAAACTACTCGTCAAACGAGTTTAAGAACCTTCAAAATCTGCCATTCGGCGTGTTCGATTATTTAATATTATTAAAATATTGGAGGAAGCTACAATGAAAGTAAACATTGGACTAATCACGACGGACACAGCTAAACTTAACATGGAATTACATAAAGCTTGTCTGGAGGCCCAGAGGAAGAAACTAAAACACAGACCTTGGGGTGGGTACGCACGAATTAATAAGTATAGTAATTGGGATAATCATTGGGAGATATGTTATAGTCTAGTGTTGAAGGTATGGAGACGATTGAAATGATATTCTACAAATACTTTGTAGAATATATACTCCGTATGTTCTAGCCTCATGAAGATGGGCGCAATTGGTGCAATTATGATAGCATTGGTGCAATTGGTGCATTTTTCATCCCCTGGCGCAATTGGTAGGTAGTCTTAAAAAAAATCCCCACCCTAGTACTATCCAGGAGT
>OFQY01000226.1_pt1 | contig 24857 bp, 24 predicted proteins | sample 1542991 | NCBI WGS metagenome assembly OFQY01 (sample SAMN07774224, study PRJEB24372) | wastewater metagenome | isolation source: Exp Tend VB 10WW | collected 2016-02 | reverse complement strand
TGGGCGCAGGGATGATTAGATGGTTTTTCAAACCACAACAGAAACATCCCATACATGCGGACCATGTATCACAAAAACAAAAACTTTCTCACAAAAACAAAATAGTTGACTGCTAGATAGGTGACCTTGCAAAAACAAAAACGCATGAAACAAACACAAACAAATCACCACATTCCAGTACTGTTAGACGAAGTACTCCAGTATCTGTCGCCAGCGAGCGGGGAAACCTATCTCGATCTGACGGCCGGGTACGGCGGACACGCTCGTCAGGTGCTGGAACGCACATTAAACCCATCGGGCCTCACACTGGTCGATCGTGACCAGAACTCAATTGACTTTTTGCGAAAGCAGGCAGCGTTGGGCGGCGTGGAGATTATCCATGATGATTTCCTGGCTGCTGCACACACACTGCAGGGTAGGCATAGTCAATACGATATGATTTTGGCTGACTTGGGTGTGTCGTCACCGCACCTTGACAGCCCAGAACGTGGATTTAGCATCCGCGACGATGGACCGCTTGATATGCGGATGGATCAGAACCAAGGCTTGTCTGCGCACGATATCGTAAACACATACGATGTTGATCAGCTGACGAGTTTGCTCCGTGAATATGGTGAAGAGCCAAAAGCACGCCATATCGCCAATATCATTGCAGAACACCGTCCGTTTGCGACAACTCACGAACTAGCCAGTGCCGTAGGGCGTGCTTGGCCAGGATACAGCAAAACGCACCCTGCAACCCGAACGTTTCAAGCGCTCAGGATTGCGGTTAACGATGAGCTGGGTCTGCTAAAGCGAGCGTTGCCAATCTGGCAAGAGTTACTAGCTCCGGGTGGGCGGATAGTGGTCATCAGCTTCCATAGTTTGGAAGACCGTATTGTGAAAGAATACTTTCGCGAGCAGGCTGGTGATCGCTACGACGCTCCCCTCAAGCTCCTCACAAAAAAAGTGGTGAGCGCAGGGACAGCTGAGCTAGTTTCTAATCCGCGAGCACGAAGTGCAAAACTTCGGGCCGCCGCAAAATAAAAATGTGACTAACCAAAACACGTTGGTCACAACAAAAGAAAGGAGCAGGCAATGCCTATACAGGTCAAAAACCTCTCCAGAGCATACAAAGTCAGAGTACGTGTAACGTAACCTGATTTGCTCAGTCGCCTCACGTTTGCGCAAGCAGGCGTGAGGCACCAAATACAAATATAAAAACAAAAGAGCCTCACATATGACCTATTCATCTTCGCTTGCTGCGAGCAGGCAACGATATGCGACCAATCAACAGAACATTGCCCGGATGCGTAGCGATGAACGAACACTTGGTCCTATCAGCAACACAGTCCTATTGATTGTGCTGGCATGCTTGGTTGGACTGCTCTATTTGACGCAGGTGACCAAAACGAATGCATTGAGTTACAAAATCAGTGACCTGCAGTCGCAACAGTCATCGCTCAAGACGGAACATGATGACCTAGAGGTAAGTTCTGCTCGTCTGCAGTCTGTAGAGCGTGTCAAAAATAGCAACGTCGCTGCCGCGTTGGTACAAACAACACCAAGCGCAACCATTCAAAACTAGCACTAAACCTGAGATACTACGGGGAATATGCACAAAGATACGACCACTCACGCCGCAAATCCGTTGGCCCGTGTACGATTTTGGTACATGGGACTTTTGATTATCTGTGGTATTTTTGTTATCCGACTGTTCTATCTGCAAGTTATCCGCCACGACTATTATCAACAAGCAGCACTACGTGGCCAGCTGAAGCAGTATGAAATTGTACCCGAGCGTGGTGTGATTGTCGCACATAATGGGGAGACCACGGTGCCAGTTGTGTTGAACGAAACACGCTATTTGCTCTATGCAGACCCGAAGTTTATCAAGGATGTACCGGGGGCGGCTGCCGCAATTCAAAAAATCATAGGAGGCAATCAGTCTGATTATGAAGACAAGATGAAGGACCAAGATAGTCGCTATGTGATTTTGGCCAAGAAACTTGACCGAGGCCAGAATGAACAACTACTTAAGCTTAAGCTAAAAGGTGTCGGTACGCAAGAGCAAAACTACCGGTCGTACCCACAGGGTCAATTGGCGTCGCAACTGCTTGGGTTTGTGAATGATGAAGGGCAAGGCCAGTATGGGTTAGAGCAGGCACTGAACGATCAGCTCAAGGGCACACCAGGTCAGCTTAAGGCGATTACTGATGCGCAGGGTATACCGCTTGCTGCAAATAAAGATAATGTGGTGGTTGACCCGATACCAGGTAAGAAGCTCTTGCTTACAGTAGACGTGGGTTTGCAGCAACAGGTTGAGGATGCACTCAAGCAACAGGTTGATGCAACCAAGGCAACATCAGGCAGCGCTGTGGTAATTGATGTGCGTACTGGAGGCGTGAAGGCGATGGGTACGTTCCCGACGTATAACCCAGCAGAGTTTTATAATGTTAGCGATCCAGCACTGTTTTCTAATCCTGTGACCAATGAGGCGTTTGAGGTTGGGTCTATCATGAAAACGTTGACGGCCGCTGCTGCGCTGGATACAGGCGTCGTAAATGCCAATACAACCTACTATGATCCTGCATCGTACAAGATTGATGATGCAACCGTTCGTAACATTGAAGAAGATGGTGGAGCGGGGACAAAATCCATTGCTGATATCTTGCAGTTGTCGCTTAATACTGGTGCAACGTGGCTTCTCATGCAAATGGGCGGGGGGAGTATTAACGAAAAGGCACGTACGACATGGCATGATTATCTGACGAATCATTATCAGTTTGGCAAAACGACAGGAATCGAGCAGAGTGACGAGAGTGCTGGGTTTGTGCCTGAGCCAAATGATGGCTATGGTCTGAACATCCGCTACGCAAACACGGCATTTGGCCAGGGTCAGACAGAAACAATATTGCAGATGGGTGCAGCAATGACTGCAGTAGTGAATGGCGGCACATACTATCAGCCACATCTAGTAGAGGGCTATGTTGGTCAGGATGATAAGGTCGAGATTAAGCAGCCGGTTGTGGTGAAGTCCGGCGTCGTGAACGATGGGGTGAGTCATCAGATTCAAGATTTTATGGAGTACACAATGCAGAAAAATAAAGGGACATATGGAATATCAAGCCTCAACCCAGCATATTCGTATGGTGGTAAAACCGGCACGGCACAGATTTCTAACCCAGCGGGCGGGTACTACGAGGACAGGTTTAACGGAACGTTTTTGGGTTATGTTGGTGGTGACGAGCCGGAGTATGTGATTGTGGTTTGGGTACGGGAGCCAAAGAATATTACGGGCTATGCTGGGGCAAAGGCTGCGGCACCGGTGTATTTCAAAATAGCAGATATATTAACGAATAATTTTGGCGTCAAACCGAAGGTTTAACGGTATAATAAGGGGATAGTATGGAACATGTCATAAACGTAAGCATACAGACAACAACCCTTGTACGAATGTTCGTGTTGGCGGGTGCTGGGTTTGTGCTGAGCATGCTAATCACACCGTTCTATACAACCGCAGCCTATAAGTTCCAGTGGTGGAAGCGACAGCGCTCTGATGCATGGTCGGGCGGCGAGGCAAAGGTGTATAACAAACTCCACGCAGCAAAACATGACCGCAATATCCCAACCATGGCAGGGATGATTTTTGTCGCTTCGGTGTTAATTGTGACATTGGCGCTCAATCTTAACCGCGGAGAGACGTGGCTTCCGCTTGCTGGTATGGTCGGGTCTGGCTTGATTGGACTTATAGACGATTGGATTAATATTCGTGCAGTGGGCAAGGGTATCGCGGGTATGCGTGCGAAGATAAAGTTTGCACTCCACGGTTTGGTCGCGCTGGCTGGTGGTTGGTGGTTCTATGCAAAGCTTGGGGTCGATACGGTGAATATTGGGTTTACGAATGTGCACGTCGGCATACTGATTGTCGCAGTGTTTTGGTTCGTGGTTATTGCCACTGCAAATGCAGTTAATATGACGGATGGGCTGGACGGGCTCGCGGGAGGGCTGCTGGCATCTTCGTTTGCGACATATTCGGTTATTGCAGTGCTGAGTGGCCAGTACTACTTGGCTGGGTTTTGTCTGACGATTGTTGGGACGCTACTGAGCTATACGTGGTTTAATATCTATCCGGCACGGTTTTTTATGGGAGATATGGGCAGTTTTGCGCTCGGTACAGCACTTGGTATTATTGCGCTACAGACGGATACGGTGTATCTGTTGCCGATTATTGGTATTGTCTATGTGGCGGAGACAGGTTCGGTGATAATTAACCGTTTATCAAAGAAACTCCGTGGCGGTAAGAAGGTGTTTTTGTCGTCGCCGATACATCATCACTTTGAAGCAATTGGATGGCCTGAGACGAAGGTGACTATGCGATTTTGGATTCTTGGGCAAGTTGCAGGTGTGGCTGGGTTGGTACTGTTCCTTCTGGAGAGGACATAAATGCAGCCTCGGCGGCGCAGCGTTCAACAAGAACGGGGTGGCCAGCGACGCCATCGACCCGACTACGGGCTGCTTGTTATATCGCTGCTATTGCTGGTTGCTGGGCTGGTTGTTGTCTACTCTATTGGTCCTGGGCTCGCCGCACAGAAGCATGTATCCGATAATTATTTTGTAGGAAAGCAGATTATTGCCATCCTGATAGGGATGATTGCATTCACGGCGATGGCATTTGTGCCACACGGTGTGTGGCAGCGATTGCAGCGACCAATAATTGGAGTTGCAGCACTGGCTACATTGGTAGCGTTGGTGATGCCAATCAGCCCTGAGTACCCAGCGCATCGCTGGATACGTCTAGGGGGGTTATCGCTCCAATCAGTGGAGCTTATCAAGATAGCTATACTCATAAGCGTAGCTGCGTTCTTGGCCACACAAGCTCGACGGGGTCAGCTTGGTAGTGATGATAAAACAATTAAACCTCTCTTGATAGTGCTCGCTGTGCTGGGGTTCGTAGTAGCAATACTGCAACGCGACTTGGGGTCTACTGCGGTGCTTGTAGCGATGATTGCGGCAATGGCGTATGTTGCGGGGCTGCCACTTAAGCGCGTGTTGCTGGCTGGGGTGTTAGTGGTCGGGACGCTTGCACTTCTCGTACTACCGTTTTCGTACCGACGTGACCGCGTGCTGAACTTCTTGAATCCTGAGGAAAACTGTCAGACGAGTGGTTATCAGGCGTGTCAGGCACTGATTGCTATTGGTTCTGGCGGTTTGACTGGCAAGGGTCTAGGCCACGGCGCACAGGCGTTTGGGTACTTGCCGGAAGCGGCCAATGACTCTATTTTTGCGATTATGGCAGAGAAGTTTGGGTTTTTGGGTATGACGGTTGTGATTAGCCTGTTTGTGGCGCTGTTTGTGCGATTGATTCGTATTCTAGAGCGTGCACCTGACATGACATCACGGCTTATGGTAACTGGTGTACTGGCATGGCTCAGCACACAGACACTCATCAATATTGGTGCCATGATTGGGCTATTGCCGCTCAAAGGAATTACACTGCCGTTTATTAGCTACGGAGGTACAAGTATTATATTTGTGCTTGCAGCTGTCGGCCTGGTATTTCAGGTTTCTCGATATACGACTTTTGGAGTAAATCTTGATGCAGCGATGCAGGAAGGGAGTCAGCGTGAAGATACTACTGACTGGCGGCGGAACCGGCGGCCACATTACGCCAATACTCGCCGTAGCTGAGCGCATTAAGGAAATTCAGCCCGACTGTACGACGGTGTACGTCGGTGAGCGCGGTGGTAGTTTTAGACAACTGACTGACGACAACGTCTTGCTTGACGAAACACACCAGGTGTTCGCGGGGAAATATCGTAGATACTATGGGCTGACACTATGGCAGAAACTCCTTGATATTAAGACATTGCTTTTGAACATTCGTGATTTTGGCTATTTTGTTGTAGGTACGATACAGGCATGGTTCTTGTTGGGTTCAGTGCGGCCTGATATTGTGTTCCTGAAGGGTGGGTTTGTGGGCGTACCTGTTGGGCTTGCTGCGGCTGTTCGGCGGATTCCTATGGTTACACATGACTCCGATGCGTTACCAGGCCTTGCAAACAGGATGGTAAGCAAATGGGTCACGACCCATGCTGTAGCATTGCCTGAAAAAGAGTACGCATACCCTGTGACAAAAATACGACAGGTTGGCGTGCTTGTAGAGAAGGCGTATCAGGCGGTAAGCCCATCACTTCAAGAGGCATTTAAGCAACAGATTGGCATCGACAAAACTGCAACTGTGTTACTGATAACTGGCGGTAGTTCTGGTGCGGTAACAGTGAACAAAGCGATAGTTGCCTGCGCAGAACAACTACTGGCCCGTTACCCTGAGCTTGTTATTGTGCATCAGGTAGGGAAGGGGAAAGCAGGGGTATACGGTAGCTTTACCCACGATAGGCTCCAGGTGTTGGAGTTTTTGCGGCCAATGCATGTCTATATGGGCTCAGCCGATCTTGTGGTAACGAGGGGGAGTGCAAATACAATTGCAGAGCTAGGTGTGCAGGGCAAGGCAGCTGTTGTTATTCCTAGCCCGTATCTTGCCGGGGGGCACCAGCTCAAGAATGCTGAAATGCTGAAGCGACAGGGCAGTGCAGTTGTGGTGCAAGAGAGCGAACTGGAAGATTCAGAAAAGGGTCTGTTATTTGTTCTTGAGGACCTTTTGGGCTCGCCTCATGCTCGTAAAACCTTGGCCGAAAAGCTCCAGAAACACACACGTACAGATGCGGCAGAACGACTGGGTGATATGTTGGTGGAATTAGCCAAACACCCACCAGTAGGGGTGCAAACATGAGACTGCGGAGGCACAAAGAAGCAACGGCGAATTCAGCACGGAGAAGGCCTACCCAGGCCAACGCAGGAGCCCCGGTGTTTTCTTATTACAACAATGGTCAACGTCGGCAACAGTCGTCGGAAGCGCAGTCGACAAGACCACATACGAGTTCGGATAACAGGGGCAATACAACTAAGAGCCGTGGGAGGGGTATTCGGCTTGAGCTTCGTCATATCCCAACCTATATTGCTCTCGCTATGCTTGGTGCGGCCTTTCTGTATGTGCTCACCCTATCGTCGAGCCCACGAATCGTACTAGAGCAACACCCTGGCGTGGTGCAACGAGATGCAAGTATTTATACTCGAGAGGTCACGGATATATGGCAGAAATCAGTGCTCAACCGGATGAAGCTCACCGCTCAAACCGGTGGTACGCGGCAAGACATACTGAATGAGTATCACGAATTAGCCGATGTGCGGGTGCAACTCCCTCTGGTTGGTCGACGCCCAACTATCGTGTTGGTGCCAGCAGCCCCAGCGCTCCAGCTGCGAGCACAGAATGGGATTTTCTACCTAGACGCAAACGGCAAGGCGTTGGCTGATACGTCGTATGTTACGAGTAGTAGTGAGGTGCCTACGTTATCTGATGACAGTGTGCTTTCGGTTGAGCCGGGTAAACAAGTGCTGGCTCAGTCACAGTCTTCATATATACTGCAGCTTTTTGCTCAACTCAAAGCGGCTAATGTGCCCATACAGTCGCTCACCCTGTCTGCGAGCGCTGTTAATCAGGTTGATTTGCGTACGAGTGATCACGCATACTATGTAAAGTTTCAGATAGGGGAGAGCAGTGAGGTGCGACAGGCTGTCGGTTCATATTTGGCCACTCGCAAGAAGTTAGAGGGAAGTGCAGTAACCCCTGCTGAGTATATGGATGCGCGAGTGAGCGAGAAAGTGTTTTACAAGTAGTCTCCAACCTGAGCGGTTTGAGAACGCCGGCAGTAATTCAACCCCCCGTTGCTCCACTGCTCTAGTTCGTATTTTGTTCATATAAAGCAGTTATGTACATTGCTCAAAAAAACATATAAAACTATGTGAATAGGCAAAAGTCAAAAAAACTATACAGAGCAACCAAAACAGGGGAATAGCAAATAATGAAACGGAAAGCGTGAAAAAGCAAATGTTTTCACGACATTGCTGTGGAAAAGTCAAATACTTCATGTGCGTAGCGTTGCGATTTGTACAAAGACACTAGGGCTTATATCACAGCTATGAACATATCGGGGCTGTAGCAAACAGCGGTGTGCACACGCACATAGACATGAACCGAATTGTGCCCGTATGGGGTGAATTATGCAAAATAGTCCCCTGCAGGGGCATACCTGTAATCAACTTGTAACTCTATATAAGAGTCGCAAAATATACATTGTGCGACGTCTAGTCTGTATGCCGAAACCACAATGCTCCACCACCCGTTCATCAGAAATTTTTATTGCTGCTGTGTATTTTGTTCGAAGATTTTATAATTCCTTGCCCTCCTGGTATATAAATCAAAAAAATGTAGCAAATGGCTTGTAGCTACCCTCCAACCATGCATACATAAATGTTCGCAAAATGTTCTTATGATTGTATGTTTACCCAATATGCCAGACGAAGACTAGTTGGGTTGTCGCATTGCTTCGTGTAATCTGAAGTCTGACTCAGTCACTTGGCCATCTTGGCATATAATGCTGTTCTCTATAACCTGCGTAGAACCAGCTGCACCATACTCGCCGTAGCTATCGTGGGATGTTACCTGTAGGTTTGGGCCTTCGGCTGGACAAGAGTAATGGTTGCTCATTTTTTCACCATAACTGTCCTTGCCAGGTTCTACAGTTGATACGGCAGTACCGTCAGGGTAAAACTTCATAGTTGTCTTAAATTGGCCGTCGGCTGCGGGTGCTTTATTTGGTTTTACGGCAATGGTTGTCCCGGTTGGTTCTGATTTACCGTCAGACCCTGTGTCGCCAAATATACCGCAGCTAGAAAGCAGGAGTGCACCACTCGCAACAAGTACGGCGAGTGCTTGGCGTGTTCTGTTTTGTTGTGTACGCGGGAATTCTGGGCTGAACATCGATTAGGCCTTTTCGTCAGCGAGGTCGTAGGTTGCTTTGGCGGTGCGCTTGAACTGTGGTTTGCTCTGGAGGTTCAGCAAGATGGTGGTCTCTTTGACGTAGCGGCTCTTAAGTACCTCTTTGACGATTTCGTCGCGGTGCATTGGCTTGCCTGATTTTTTCAGTACATCAACAATGATGTCGCTAACGGTTCCCTTTTGGTAGCCCCATTCTTTGAGGGCGTAGAGGCCGCGGCCGATGAGGACGAAGCGTTTGTCTTTGATAAGTTCGTTATGGATTGCTTGGGTGGTGACGTCTTTGCGCTTGAACGAGCTGTCTTTGATGGCATCTGAGATTTCGTTGAAGTGCATGTGGCTTCCCCGCTCCTGCAGAATAACGTAGATTTTGTCGCGAATATTCTTGGGGTTAACGGTTGGCCATTTGATAAGACCCCATTTGCCATTTAGTGTTGCAAGGTGTTTGCTGGTGCCAGCAAGTGCTTTGGTATGTTTGTGGTCGTCATGCCCTGCTTCTTTGGCGACGGCTTCGATTGTGGTTGGTTCACCAATCTTCTTGACTGATTCGATAATGCCTTCGACAAGTTTTTTGACTGACTTCTCGTCGTGGAGGTCACGGATACCAACGCTGAGGTGATAATGGTCGTTGTCGTCAATAACAACAAGTTTTGGGCAGAGTTGTGCCAAAAACGAGACGCGTGCTTGGTCAAGTCGATCGTTCTTCTCTGATAGTTTGGCACTGAGGTCGCTAATGCGAGCAACATTGCCCATGTCTTTGAGGAGTTCAATAAAGGTGTCTTCTACGGATGTGAGGTGCGGTAGCTTGCCATCAGTTGCCTGTGTTTTAAGCGCCGTGATAACAGCTTTTTCGAGCTGACGAACGCGTTCGCGAGTGATACCGAGGAGTTCCCCGATTTGTTCTAGCGTTTCTTTGCGATCAAATAGGCCGAATCGGCGTGATATAATCTCTCGCTCGCGCTCCTTTGGGATGGCGGCAAGAATATCGTTGACTACTTTCTCAATCTGTACTTTTGGTGTATCTGCCATTGTATTCTCCGTCCCCGCCCTATCAGTTTGCTAATGTAACTACTCTATAGTTTATAACATAGTGACAAAAAGTCAACTATATTCTTTTACTAGCTATATTATAGCACGAAGTGGTATTAATTTACACAATCATGTATGCCAATATCATAAGGAAATAACCTTGGCCAAGAAGTAAAAATTGTGGATAAGTATATGCCTATTGACGAAATTACAATTACTTCTTGGAGCGGGGCTTGAAGCTGCGCTTTTTGGCGGTCGGTGCTTCGGCAATTAGTTTTTTTGCTTCAGCGTGAGTGATGTCTTTGGGCTCTGTCCCCTTGGGGATTTTGGCATTCTTTTTGCCGTCTGTTATGTACGGGCCGTAGCGACCATTTAGCACCTTGATACCGTCACCAAAGTCAGAGATGTTCTTCTCTGCTTCGACCTTGAGTTTTTCTGCGTATAACGTTTTGGCCTCATCGAGGGTGATGGTCATAGGATCATGGGGTTTGATACTCACAAATAACTTGTCAACTACGATGTATGGACCAAAACGACCGATGTTGGCTTTGATATCCTTGCCATCATCTGTCTGACCAACGAGTCGGGGAAGTTTGAAGGCTTCAAGCGCTTCCTCGAGCGTAATTGTTTCAATTTTGGTGCCCTTTGGCATGGGCGCAAACTGTGGCTTGTTCTCTTTGTCTTCGGTGGCGCCTAGCTGAAGCATGGGGCCGAAACGTCCGAATCGCGCAATGATTGGCCTCTGTGACTTTGGCTCTGTGCCGACTTCACGGCTGTTGCCTACCTTGCTTCGGTCAATATCGCCTGATTTTTCTATTAGCGAGTGGAATGGTTTATAGAAGTCCTCGAGCATGGTGTTACGGGCGAGCTTGTTGTCGGCTATTTCGTCGAAGTGTTCCTCGACACTGGCGGTAAACCCGTAATCCACAACTTGTTCGAAGTGGTCACTCAGGAATTTGCTGATAAGCTCGCCCGCCGGTGTTGGGACGAGCTTGCCCCTGTCTGAACCGGTTTTTTCCTGGGCGACTTCGCGTTGGACACTTGGACTGGTTGTGGGAGCAACTGATAATACGACGATGTCACGTGGTGTGCCTTCGGATTCGCCTTTGACAGCGTAACCACGCACCTGCACGGTGTTGATGATGGTTGCGTAGGTGCTCGGGCGGCCGATGCCGAGCTCTTCGAGTTTTTTGACCAGGCTACCTTCTGTGTAGCGTGCAGGAGGGCGCGCGAATGTCTGGCGTGCCTCTATGAGCTCTGCTGAGAGCGTGTCCTTGGCGGAGAGAGGCGGCAGTATAGAATCGTCGGATTTGCGGCCACCGTAAACGCGTAAAAATCCGTCAAATATGATGACTTCACCCTTTGCCTCAAATATTTCAGCGGCAGTGGAGATGGCAATAGTTACAGTTGTTTTTTCGAGCTTGGCAGGCGTCATTTGGCTGGCAAGTGTGCGTCGACGGATGAGATCATAGAGTTTTTGGTCGTATTCGTTTGTGCTTCCCTTCTCGCGGGATGGGTCAGTTGGTCGAATGGCTTCGTGGGCTTCTTGTGCGCTTGCATTCTTGTTTTTGAATGCCCGGACCGTAGTGTATTCGTTGCCATACTGCGTTTTTATATAGTCAGTGGCTGCGGCTATAAACTGGCCGCTCAAGGTGACGGAGTCAGTACGCATGTAGGTGATTTTACCCTCTTGGTAGAGTTTCTGGGCACTGGCCATGGTGGCTTTGCTCCCGAATCCAAGCTTGGAGTTGGCTTCTTGCTGCAAGGTACTGGTCGTGAATGGGGCGCCGGGGTTACGAGTGCTGGGGCTGGTAGTGGTGTCGGTTACGGTATAGGTGGCGCCACTGAGAGACTCCAAGAACTTCTGAGCGGTTTCTTCCGTGTCGAATCGCTGCTTGAGCTCAGCTTTGACATCTTGGCCATCATGGACGAACTGAGCAGTGACTTTGAACTGTGACGAACCCTCGAACGCAGTGATTTCTTGCTCTCGCTCTACTAATAGGCGCACAGCGGGACTTTGTACGCGGCCGGCTGATTTACCGCCGGGAACCTTTTGCCAGACTACGGGGCTGAGTTCGAACCCAACGATACGGTCAAGAATCTGGCGGGCTTGTTGTGCCTGTACGAGGTCCATGTCGACGGTGCGTGGGTTTTTGACTGCGGCTTCGATGGCGGGCTTGGTGATTTCGTGGAACACGATACGGTTGGTTTTGATTGGGTCGAGGCCCAGTACTTCACAGAGGTGCCAGGCTATGGCTTCTCCTTCGCGGTCTTCATCAGTTGCTAGCCAAACGGTGTCGGCAGCTTTGGTCGCTTTTTTGAGCTCCGTGATGACTTTCTTTTTTTCGGGGTCGACTTCGTAAATAGTCTTGAAGCCGTTAGCTACATCGATGGGTGGTGTACCGTCTTTGGTCTTTTTGGTGATAGAGCGAATATGGCCGATGCTGCTGAGCACGGTAAAGTCCTTACCGAGGTACTTCTCGATAGTCTTGGCTTTGGCTGGGGACTCAACGATGACGAGATTTTTAACCATGTGCTCCTTAGTGTACCTATTTATAAGACAACAGCAAGTCAGACTACACGCTAAATAAGCTTTTGGCAAATCAGGGTAAGCCCAGGCTGTTTACAAGTCGCCAAGTTTGTAGCCGGCGAATATGCCGGCGATTGAGCCGATGCCACTGAGCAGAATGCTCCACAGCCCAATCATGCTGCCGTGGTCGAACATGCTCCCAAGTAATCCGCCCACGCCACCGCCAATGAATATGCCGAGCCATATGTATGTTTTGGTTTCCATATGTGCAAGTATAGCGCAGTATGGTTGAACACGCTTCTGCTTAGCGTATACTGAGAACTATACATAATAAGTAAAGGTAGTTGTTCTTATGGACGAAAATAAAACACCCGAAGATGCGACCCAAGATGAATCTACTCTCCCTGTTGAGGAAGCTGTGCCAGTTGAGCCTGATCCGACAGATTTAGGCCCCGTTGATGCGCCTCTAGAACAATCCGCGAATGTCACAGGTACTGTTACGGTCAAGACTAAGAAGCCGCGTAATAAGAAGAAAATGTTGCTTGTAGTTCTGGCCGTACTGTTAGTTGCCGTGGGCGTTGGCGCTTATTATTGGTTTATGGTGCGTGATGATAAGAAGACGTGCTGTGAAGCACCGGTTGTTGAGAAGAAGCAAGAACCAACCCCTGCTGAGGTAGACGAAGCATTGAAAAAATTTATCACACCAACCACGGGTGAAACGTGGCTCGCGACGCCCAAGAAGATTGCAAGCCAAAAATATTTTAGCTATGACGAAGGTGACGAGGTCACGTATTACCAGGTTGGGAGCCGCGACGGCAAGACAATTAATATGTCAGTTGTTTGCCAGCTTGGTTGTGAGGTCAAGCTGTACGAAGTAACAAACGCAGGTACTGTCAGCTATATTGCGCGACCTGACAGCCAGGCGGTCTACAATCAGGACACAGAAACGACGGACAAATCAAACCTCAAGTCGACGATATCCTTTGACACATCTACGCACTACGACTCGTTGAGCATGCCGGCTTCTTTGGCCATCGAGCATGACTACAAAGTCACAAAACCGACCTATCCAAGTCTTGGTGAGCCAATCGCGGATACGGGTGCAACAAATAAACCAGTCTTTAGCGATGTCAAGACGTATGGCGCAAGTAAGCTGATAAGAAGTGAGACAAGCTATGTTGACACAAAACTAACCTCTATTGGGTATGGTCTGCAAACGCCGCTTGGTACACGCGTGTGGCTTGGGTTTGAGCCGGTGCCCACACAGCTCAAGGGCTACCAATGGACGAGCGGCAACTCACCCGACTCTGATAAGCTCAAGGCCATTGCGCGTGGTTGTGGTGGTCTGGGCAGTTCGATTACCCGCAGCGATGTGCTCAAAGACGGCGATATGCAAGAGATTGGCAAAAGCTCTGATGGGCAGACAGTCTATCAACTCAAAGACCCCAACAATGCCCTGCTTACCAAAGCGTATCAAGAGTTTGTAGAGTATGCGGGTACTGATTCGAGTGTACCCTATGCCGGTATAAGTAAGACGGAGTTCATCAAGGAGCACGGGGTCGTTATTGCCAAGGATAAGTTTGGCCAAATGTTGATTTATACCCGGGAGCAGCTATCGCCTGGATATGGCTGCGCTAAGCCAGTGGTATACCTTTACCCAACCACGACCCAGTCTGTGAATGTTCGGGTTGGCGCTGATGTCAAGGTGTCTGAACCGCTCTACCCTGCAGCAACTGGCTGGCAGAACGTGATTGCACAGCCTAATGGCCAGCTATCGTACCTTGGCCACACCTATGGTTCGTTATTCTGGGAAGGCCCTGGCTATGGTGCATATCCTGCGGTGACGTCTGGTACGGTAGTGCGACGCGCAGATGCGATTGCGACGATTCAAGCCCAATTAGCCCAGCAAGGGCTTAACGCTACAGAGACTGCAGACTTTGTTGCCTATTGGCAAGATAAGCTCCCAAACAAGCCATATGTACGCCTGACGTGGTTTAATACTGCCCAGCTCAACCAGTTGGCGCCACTCGCTATTACGCCGAAGCCGGACACGCTTATCCGCGTATTTTTGGACTTTTCTGGTTTGGATGGGCCAATTGATCTTCCCGCTCAACAGTTGAGAAGCGTACCTCGCAACGGTTTTACCGTTGTTGAATGGGGCGGTTTGTCGCCCTATAAGCTGTATTAACACAGCCCCCAGTGAGCCGCACCGAGAGGTCGGACCTTGCCTGATATCTCGAGCATGGTCATGGTTTGGTTGAATACATCGAGGTTGAGCTGACTTTCTATTTGGAGTTGATTGATGTCGGTGACCCCGGCTCTGACTAGTTTTAGAATGCAATCTTCCTGCGCATTGGCTCCAATGACATCGATGGCCAAGCTGTCAGATTCTATGCCTAGTGCGTAGAGAATGTCGTTGACCTCTGTTATTGGCGTTGCACCTGTTTTGATGAGGTTGTTGGTGCCTGCACTGGTGCTGGTGATAATGTTGCCCGGTACAGCTAGCACAGACCTGCCCTGCTCGAGCGCAAAGTTAGCGGTGTGGAGTGAGCCACTGCGTTCGGATGCTTCAGTGATAAGCAGCGCATCACTCAGACCGGAAACAATGCGGTTACGCGCTACGAAGTTAGGCTTGAACGCTTGTGTCCCCTCTGGATATTCACTGACGAGTGCTCCTCCCTGCTGGAGAATTTTGATGGCAAGTGGACGATTGCTCCGGGGGCTGATGTTGTCGAGCCCACAGGGCAACACGGCCACGGTGTAGCCACCTGCATCCAAACAGGTTTGGTGTGCAAGCGCGTCAATCCCGAGTGCTAGGCCACTGACAATGGCGATGCCCCTCTGTGCAAGGTCATGGCTGAGTTGATAGGTTACCTGTCTGCCATACGGTGTCACAGCACGGCTACCTACTACAGAAACTACCTTAGTGGTGGCAAGTTTGGCCGTGTCACCCAATACATAGAGCACCTTCGGTGGGCTGGGGATTGACCGAAGTTTGTCTGGGTAATCGGGATGATTTATTGAAACTTTTTTGACTTTCATACGAATAAGTATAAAAAGGTATTGACAAAAGAAATATTTCTGCTAAAATAGCAAACTGTAATCCGACTCCCGTAGTTGGATTTATGCACCTTATATATATTCTAACAGTTCTTGTGGTTAAACACAGGGACAATTACGTTAGATTGTTTTAGAGCGTGCCATCATAAGTTGTTACCCTCCACTTATTCTCGGCGCCGTAGGTCATAAAGTCCTCGATATGCGTTCTAAAACAAACTAACCCCTTTAACTAAGTCCTGCGCAGTACGCACTTGTGCGTGCAGAAGCAGGTCCCGATCAATGCATATACGTCAGTATTCATCCACTTCGGTGGAAGAGGCGCGAGTCTTTAAGGAGTTTTGGACATCGACGCTTTGCACGGGTGGGTTGAAGGGTAATTTCTGTGGCTGACTGCGCGGTGCGCGTGCAGCCACCGTGGGCAGGTGTATCTTTTGCGAGAATACACGTGCCCAGAAATAGGTCTCCAGCGGTGCCCACCCCCTCTGGAGGCCTTTTTCTTACAAAGGAATTACAATGGCAGCATTTGAACCGGTACCAGTAGCACAACTTATCAAACCCGCTGATCAAGCGTTCCGACGAGGTATGGCCGTGGTTAACCTTGAAAATTATAATGACGAAGCTGATAAATACCTCCAAGAAGCTGAAAATTTTGCTCATGAACTTGACGCTCGAATGCCTGCTCGGCTGGGCGGTTCTCCTCGTCGTGTTATGCCACGAGAACCTGAGGATGTAGCTCGGATTGAATCATTTGGTCGACGATTTGCTGGCTGGCTCGAACCCTTGACTGGGATGCACGTGGGGGAAATGTTGAGGGGTAGATTTGTGTTTTATGACATGCCTGGGGATGAGACGCCCGAGCACAGCGATACGCAAATAGATGCCGAGCATATGATGACCCTAGGGGTTGATGTTACTGGTCGCGGTCTTCTGCGTACCTGGGCATATGTTCATGATGGGCCTTTAGGGCATTCTGTGAGAACACCGATTCTACTTGAGCCGGGTGCAGCTATCGTGCAGCGGACGACATCACCAATTGAGCATGCCGCACAGAGTCTTGACCATGACCGTATCGTTGGTATTTGGGACTTTGCTCTGGCCGAAGCCTAGATGATAAAACTGCGCGTTTCGGTTGGAAGCTTTGCGCTGTATATGTACTCAGTGAGTAGTGCAGTTGTCTCCTGTAGGAGGTTGGGTATTTGTTTTTGCTCGGCTTTATTAAACGAACCAAGCACAAAATCTGCACTATCTATTTGTTCGGGAACTTTGGGCCCGATGCCAATACGTACCCGGCCGTAACCTTCGCCTATTTGCTGAGTAACCGACTTAATCCCATTGTGCCCCGCACTGCCGCCACCTATTCTGGTGCGTATATTGCCGAAGCCTATGTCAAGCTCGTCATGAAGGGCCACAATGTTTTCGGGTGCAATTTTGTAGAAATTAGCAACGGCTTGTACTGCGTTCCCACTCAAGTTCATGAGCGTGGTCGGCTTGCAGAGGATGACGCGAGTATCACCAGCATTTGCTGTGGAGATGTATGATTTGAGGTCCTTTTTATTGGACCAGCTACTTGCGTCAATTGCTGTTGCTAGCGCATCGACGGATGCGAACCCAACATTGTGGCGAGTGCCGTCGTATTCACCACCGATGTTGCCAAGCCCAACTACGAGCAATGTCTTGTGCATACCAAGCGTATAGGCGGGTCGGCTATTACCGATATCCGGTCGTTTCTGAAACAATCCCATGCCCACTAGTATGGGGCATGGGACATGTTTTGTGCAAGAAGCCGCCGCATGTGTTAGTTGGCAGGGATTGGGCAAAGATGGTTGCTGTCAGTTTGGTCCGCGAGCACTCTCTGGAATACATTTCTGTCTCCAAATTCGACATAGCCCCCCGCCTGCTGATGGCTCCATGTGTCGCCGCCTACTTCCACCCAACCGTATTCGGAGTCACGTTCGGGCGTTCGCTCGTCTACATATTCTTGTACATCTGCTGGGAGCTCTACACATCCGTTTACGAAAATGTAGTAATGGTAATCGCATGTAGTGAATTTGCCGTTACTGCGGCACTCCCAACTAGGCTCAGATACTGCATCTACTCGACCAGCAATGGGATGGGGGTATTCATCCCCCATCACCCATTTGCCGCCTGCAATGGCTAGAGCGCCTAGCATAAACAGGCCAGCTGTTTTGGCAATCATGCTCTTCTCGTGGTTGCGCATACATTCTCCTTTTGTTAACCTGCTATTTTGAAATCTGCTGGCGTAAGTTTTCCGTCTGCACACGCAGGGTGTGCGACAGATCTGTCTATAGCGTTGCCCGATTTGTAGTTGTAGGAAGTCTGGTCGACTAAATCGAGGCCATCACAGTAACTAAAGACGTCGGAGTAGTCCTCGTTATCGTTTTTGTAGTCAGTTAGCCGCGAACCATCGTCAAAATAGGTTTGAGTAACCCCTGGTCCCTGAATGGACTCAGTTTCTACTGCGTTATGTGAGGTATCTTCGCTAGCTCCACATGACGCGAGCCCGGTTACGGCGACGCCAAGTGCTAGCGCGAATGCTGCACTGCGAATGATACGGCGTGAAGTTAGTTGTTCAAATTTCACGAGATTCTTCTCCTATAGTTGTTAGTAGGGTTAGTTTTCATTGGCTTGGCCATGATAGCCATTCCAACAGAGGTGTTTTGGCTAGTTTTTGAGTGCGTTTATTTCGTCTGCACTAAGGTGTGTGTTGTCTGGGTAGTCGTTGTAGTATCGCTCGGATACTTCTACGGCAAGTGTTTGACATTCTTCTTCACCGTCCTCCGCTGGGACCCCACACTGTCTGACGTGTACGAGAAAGTGTTCCGGGTCAATGATGAGCGGTTTAACTGCGACAACGTCAGGGTCGTCGTATTCATGCTGGACGATTACGCCAGGTCGGTTATACGCCAGGCTTGGTTCGCTTGCGCAGCCAACGAGGGCTATACCCGCCAGCCCTATCCCTGCAGCCATGGCTTTAAGCTGTAGTCGTTCCATAATGTATCTCCTTTGTTCAATTTATTAGCGGGGCTGTTCTGTAACAGTTTCAAATACTGGGCGATCTTCCCACATTGGGGTTTTGCCACAGCTGGTTTTTGACTCACGTATTTGCCCGTCTATTTCGACCCACTCTCCTACTTGGATCTCCTCAAGCTGTTCGGCTGTGCCGGATGTATCCTGGGCATCTCCGACGGTTGTGATGTTGCACCATTCGTCTTTGTAGTTGTCATGCACTTGCGTTGGGTCGTCTGGGTGGAACCAGTCAACGGCGTTGCCGTTGGCATCTATTACCTCAACGGGAAGAATCGTAACGCTTCTTTCTCCGACTTCTTGAACTGGCCCACGGATAGTGAAGTCGTTCCCTTCGCCTGCGTAGTTTGGGTCGACACATCCGGCAGTGAGGAACAGTAGGAATCCTGCTGCGCCTGCTGCGAATATGCGTCGTGAAGTTAGTTGTTCAAATTTCATAGTTTCCTTTACTGAATGTAGGATTAGTTGTTCGTGTCAGTGTCGCGGCAATATGGGACGCTGATGAGCGCGCCTGGTGTTTTGCCTTTGTTTTGGGTTTGGGATGCAAATGCTGTGCAGTGTTCACCTTCGGTTGTTTCCCATGACATGTAGTTAGGGTTGTCGTCTGCATGGGTCACCTCTATATCGGTTGCACCTGGGTAGGCAGCGAGGATCTCTTTGGTTGCTCCTGCGTCTGCGCTTGCGCCATGTGTGACGCTCCCTGATGGGTTGAGGTCGTTCCATGAGCAGCCCTCTAGTGCGAGTGCCGACAGGACGCCAATTGCTGCAACTGATAGTACTCGTCTGATGTTTAATCGTTCCATTGTGATGTTCTCCGTTTGAAATTAATGCGTGTTGAACTAGTGAGTGGCGTTAATTGCCACCCACTTTTGTTGTGGTTGTACATGCGATATCGCCGGTAACTCGTGCGGCGCCGTCGGTTACTTCATACTCACCTTGGCATATTTGTGATTGGCCGTCTCCTGACATGACATGAAACTCGAATGTGTCGGTCTCGTCATTAAGGACAAGCCTACCAAGGCCGCCATACGTTGGTTCTAGCAGTTGATAGACCTCTGCATTATGCAGTTGTATCTGTGCAATTCTCGGCTCAGTGTTCGCTCGTGCGTCGGCCATTACCCCACCAAGTAATCCACCTAAACCGCCGGCCAGACCAATACTAATCAGGCCAAAGCCTTTATTTTCTGACATATTAAAAGCGCCTCCTTTTGCGCTAAAGGGTTTTCGTTAAACATTCGCCTTAGTATGCGATTGCTTATCCCGCGCGGAGGCGCCTATCCTAGGGCCGTTTGTCTTGGGCAATGCTGTTTCGGTGACCGGTCGGGACACTGTATGCCCGGTTCCGGTCAGGGTCTTTCTTGTACCCCGTATTTGCAACTATAGGACGTTAGTAGGTGTTTGTCAATAGGTAATAAATGTGATGTTTGTCACATTATTTTAAGAGTTAGGCCGCGCTTGTTGCGGCGTGTTCTTCGAGCTTGTCCCGGACGATTGTAGTGAGCGTGCGGGCTGTTGTATCGTGACGCTCCTGGAGCTCTTCCAGGGTCAAATCCACGAGGCTATCAAACAGCTTTGGGCGTGCAGAATAGACGGCCAAAGCAATAAGGTCGGCGAGGCTGTATGCTGCCTTGTTGTCGGCTTGCCGAGCGCTATTGCTCAGCAGTCCGCTAATCTTTTTAGCGTGGGTATGTAGCGCGTATGTTATGGTTGGAAACTTCAAAAGGTCGCGCGTGCAAACAGTGTCATCTGCTTCATATCCGTATTGCTTGAACAGCTCGACAAGACTATCTTCGCCTTCGACGAATCGTATAACCTCTTCTGTGAGTACTGCCGGTGTGCTTCTGGATTCTTTGCCCTTTGTCGCGGCCAGTTGCTGATGTGTGTCAAGCTGAGCTTCTTCTGCTGGGGGTATTTCTTGGTCTGTAACTAGGTGTAGTGGTGCAATCTCGATTGGGCTGGCCTCCACGCCAACAATTCTTCCTGACATGTGAGTGATTGGTATGGTGCGGTCAGAAACCCTACTAAGCAACTCTTGTAGATATGGATGTCGTTCCGGGTCAATTCCAGCTAGAAAATCTAGAACCATGCAACGTGCGTCTGTTGGTCCGTCCATGTTGATAAGTTTATCGAACTGAGTGCTGATTGATTCAGGGTCCTGGAGCATAGCCCAAACAGCTGTTGCTGCTTCTTCGCGCTCTCTGCTGACCTGGAGCTCGTTCCCCTCAGACCTTTCGGAGACAAGGTCCAGAACATATTGGGACTCTTCGGTGTTCATTTGGTCAAACAACATGCCATATATTTCGGCCAAGTCAGATGCGCGCGGAAGGTCAATTCCGACTTCTCGAATTTCAGCTAGTCGATCACGGCGTCCAACAAGTGTTCCAACCAAGAAGAAGGCATGACGAGTGCTGAGCTCTAGGGGCTTGGGCTCTTGTTCTGGGTTAGTCTGATCGGCATCAGCCGCAGCTGTTTTAGGTTCTTGGGGTTGTTCACGTTCGGCAACCGGAGCTGCTGCAAGCTCTGCTGCTGGCGCTGGGGCGGCTGGCTCGGTAGGCTCTAGTGTTAGTTCTGCTGGTGCAATGGGCGTGGTCTCTGCTTCTGCTGCTGGCGCCGGCCCTTTGACTGGTCTTGCTGAGGGGCTCAGCTCTTTAGCAGTTTTTCGATCTTCGTTCGCGAGGAATGCCCCTAACAGTGGACGTACTAAAGCGTGGCCAACCACATATGCCTGAGCAAAGGTTTGCTCTGCTTCAGGCTGCTCAGGAAACTGGTCTATGATTTGTGCACGTTTTGCAGCAATTGTTTCTTCGTCGAGCAAGCCATCAGCGGCACTAATAATCTCGTCAAATTCACTGAGTAGCCGTTCTCGTTCTGGTGAGGTGCCGGCCGCAACGGTTGCAAACTCTTCTGCAACATCTGGTGCGAGCGCATTCATTTGAGTTGTAGCGTTACCGCGAGCGACATCGATAACATCAGCAAGCGCTGGGTCGACTTGTTGTTCGCCCAAAGCCGCCCATTGGTGGAATAGGTCTTGATATTGTGAGGCTTGTTCAGAAAACGGCATCAGTAACTCCTGCTAATTCAAAATCAAACTATACCAGACAAATATATAATCTGTCAACAGGGCCTATCGAAAAATATACTTTCTACCAGCTGACACCAGTACCGCTCGAGTTGCCCCCGCCACTCGAGTTGTTTGATATCTGTGCCTGCATTGCGGCATTAGCTGAAGCCTGACGTGCTGCTTCTTGTGCGCGCTCTGCCGCTCGCTGGGCTTCTCTTGCGCGTTCTCGCTCCGCTTCAGCTTGCTGAACATCACGCTTCGCATCGGATAGCGCTTCTTTAATTTTAGCTTCGATTTGTTTAAGCTCTTCTACTTGCTCGCGCATACTGATGCGCCCAGCCGAAGTATTTGTGTGGAGCAACTCAATATCACGTGCAGTTGATTCGGTTGTATGGTCGACATCTGAGTGATTACGGATGTAGTCTTTTAGGCTATCAAGCTTTTCGTGCGTCGTTGCAGATAAATCTGCGATATTAGCCCGAAGTTGCTTCATCTCTGCGGCTTCTTCATGTGCCCGATTGTCCAGCTGTTCTTGTTTGTCGTCAAGCCTAGAAACGGATGCCTGTAGCTCAAGTAACTTGGGCTTGTCCGCACTAAGGCCTCGTTGCACCTCTAGAACTTCTTCATGTAGGGCTTCGAGTGCTGCATATGTATCTGGCTCAGTGTCATCGCCAAAGTTCGCCCGCGCGAATGTTATGCCATCCTGGCTAGCCTCAACAAGCTGTTCGTAGGTTTGTGGGAGGGAGGCCTCAAGCTCCGCTAGAAGTTGAGCACGATTAGCTGTCTCTGCAACAAGTGTATCGATACTGCTGAATGTGGCTGCTATGGCCGCCTGAGTTTCTTCGGTACTAGCCACATCAGCCGAAGATTTAACGTTAACGAGTGTGCCCACAGAAGTCTGATAATCTTTGGCAACCTGTAGGAGTCTGGCCATCTCTTCACTATGAGTGGCTATGTTTTCTGTGCAGCTTGCATCGTACTTTGCTTTTAGGGAATCCAGCTGAGTCGTTGCGGTTTGTATAGCTGTAGTAACTGTATCTGTGTTGGCCGCCTGTTCTTGCTGTTTTTGTTGGTTGTCACTCATGCGCTCAGGGAGTTTGGTCGCCAGTTCTGTATCGGCCACGATTGTATCATCTATGGCATCCGCCATGTCAGCTGGCTTGTCGACGTAATTCTGATCTTTAAGCTGTACTATTTCATCACGAGTTTGCTGATATGAAGATAGCCGCGCTCTTATATCGCTGAGGTCCCAACCTTGGCTCTCAAGCTGTACAATCGTTGCTTCTAGTGTGTTGATGAGTCCACTGAACGTATCGATAGTCTCATCAATAGTGCCGATACGCCCCTGTAGCGTGTTCATTTTTTCGGTTAGTGTTGCCGCTTCTGAGTTGCCAGCGTTGATAAGCTTACCGGTTTCTTTAGCTTCATCCTTTAGCGCGCTAAGGCTCGGCCAGAGTCGCCGCCTTTGTGTAGCGTATAGTGCACGCATGCTATCTTCACTGGCATATAGTTCGTCCAGGGCATCACCAGTTGTTTTGCGTTGATTGCGTTCATCAAGCGCATCGTCATCGTGAATAATGGCCAATAGGGAGTCGGCTGTTGCGGTGGCCAACTCAATAGTAACCTCGGCTGTGTCTGCTGCATCAATTGTTTGTGCATGAAGGTCAAAAACGTCTCTGCCGCGTTTGACTCTAAGCCCTCCCGCGACAAGTGTACCGGTACCGAGTAGTCCAATCCCAATACCCTCATATGGTAAGTCAGGCATGCGGAATGGCTCGTTGGGCTTGGCCGGGGTTGAGTCTGTAGGCTTGTCATGTGTGCCGCCCGTCTCGGGGCCAAGAGTGCTTTCGTAGGGGTTGATATCTTTAAGCAATTGAGCGCTGTCACTCTCGTATGATGTCGAAGTATCACGAAGGTTTGTAACGAAATCCTGCTTTGCAGCCTCTACATCACTTGCAGAAATATCGTTATTGGCTTGACCAGCTCGCCATACGTTCCCCTTGTGTGTATCGACTGCGAGGACGATATCCACTACATCTTTATCAGGCCAATCACAGTCATCGTAAAGCTTCTCGGCAAAACGCAGCGCGTCGTCCTCGCTGTTGATGCCACGTGCGCCGCCATCATCTACTATTTGAATATGTACTTCTACGCCATTGGCAGCAAATGAACCGATTTGCTGTTGGAGTAGTGACGAATGGTCCCCTTGGTCTACGGCGTTATAAACATCTCCGCAGAGCTCCGTTGATTGAGCTTCAGCACTACTCATGTGTGCTCCACCTATTATTCCGACTGCTAATCCTGCTGCTGCGATAAGTTTTCTCATAAGCAGATAATGACAGCTTACTGTACGATATGCAATGGTTAAATAAGGCTATTGCTTAAAAACAAAATAGATGATATAATGATAATATGAGTAAACAAAATGTTGCGAGTGAGCAGGTGTGGGGTTTGTCCCAGGAGTTTGATCGTTCACGCAAGCGAGAGAACATAATCTGGGTTGCGGCAACTGCAGCAATACTTTTGGCTGCAGGAGTGGTGCCACGCCTGTTGAACCAGGATCCCGCACCCGTGCTCAGGGAAGACGAGCCTGCGCTAGTCGTGGCAATGATTCCACCTCACAACGAGGCGCGAAACGACGTTGCCCCAGGGTTTAGTGAGGATGTTGCTGGCGAGATTCGTGTTGCACAATGTGATGTTAAGGCAGACGCAACTACCAAGGAGCAATTAAGCGATTGCCACGAGTTTGTGTTAGTTGTTGCGGGTCATGATGCGTATGGACAGCTTGATCGTTCGACTGATGTCGGTGACATGATAACTGTGTCTGAGAAGCCGTCTATCTAGTCTTTATCGGGGCGGGTGCCGTGTTTGTGTGTCTCGTGTTTTTCGATAAACCAGAATTTGATTGGTGTGCCTTCTAGTCCGTATTGTTCTCGGAATTTGCGTTCCATATAGCGCTTGTAGCTCCAATGGAGGAATTTGGTGTGCGCGCCGAAGACTTTGAAGCTGGGGATGGGGTTGCCTTCTTCGTGCACCATATAGTTAAGTTTTGGTGAGCGGTTCTTTAGACCAGCTGGTGGGTGCATATCGACGACTTTGCGCAGCCAACGGTTGAGTTCTGTGGTTGGGTAGGTTTGCTGATGTTTTGCGACAATGTCGAGTGCTAGGTCGAATATCTTGGTGACGTTTTGGCCAGTTACAGAACTAGTCAGGATTAGTGGCGCCCACGGCACGAAGTCATAGGTGTGTGCGATGCG
>OFQY01000224.1_pt1 | contig 25065 bp, 39 predicted proteins | sample 1542991 | NCBI WGS metagenome assembly OFQY01 (sample SAMN07774224, study PRJEB24372) | wastewater metagenome | isolation source: Exp Tend VB 10WW | collected 2016-02 | reverse complement strand
TCGCGGGACGATCCTCTCGACGCGGCGCACGGTCACCTCGATCTTGGAATGATGATTCGCGCTTAGGCGTGAAGCAGTCTCGGCAATATATTGCTCGGCTACCATCCGGCTTGAATGGCACTTCACAGGCCTTGTGGCATTGCGAACAGGTCGCGCTGTGCATCGTGGATCTTCCCTCGCCACCAGCACGGTCAAATGAACGTGGTCCTCCAAAACTCTTCGCCCCCCCGCGGTATCCACACCCTTGACGCTTGAATCCCCCACCTCCTTGATATGCAGCCATAGTGTGTGCCTTACCTGATTAAAGAGAAAAGGGCACCTCAGCCCTTGTTCACATTTCGTCATTATAACACATTTGAATGCTCTTGAAAAGGACATGCACAATAGAGGCATTGACAGGTATCTGGCGCATGATACTATTACCCCATCATTTTCAGAGCTGATCCAGAGAAGTAGGATCGAGCTTCCACTCCAGCCCACTGCACTTGATACTTACACACGATATTCTCTCAATGCATATGCAGACAGGAACAATCGCCCGCAAGACCGACAAGGGCTTCGGGTTCATCAAGGTCGAAGGCCAGGAAAAGGATCTCTTTTTCCACTCTACCGAACTCGTTGGGGTGTCTTTTGACTCTCTCCGCGAAGGTGACAAAGTAACCTTTGAAGTCGGTGAAGGCCCTAAAGGCCCAAACGCGACCAAGGTTAGTCGCGCGTAAAACCGCCTCACCTACCAACAAAAAGCACCCGCAAGGGTGCTTTTTGTGTTTACCTGGCGTGGGCAATCCACAAAATAACGTCGGCAAGGACAGTGTTGCTGAAAAATTTCAGCACAACGCTGACAACTATCGCGGTAAGTATGGTAGAACCAACCACAAAGCCGATACCGTAAATGATACCGTTGCGAAACACAAACCACATCGACATCTGCTGTCTGACCTGCCTGTTTAAGAGGCGAAGATGGTGAACAATGCCTTCGGACTGTTCCTCGGGTGGCGTGTGCATATTAGGAGATACTGACACGTTCTACGATTACTGCTTCGAGTGGCCTGTCTGACTCTCCTACTTCAACATGTTCGATACTGTGAACGACATCAATACCAGCCGTCTATAATTAACTGAGGATAAAAAAAATGATATTAGCTAAAATCTTGTTCAGTAATGAGTTTGAACATAACGGCCAGTTTTATCGCGGAGTTATTGTGCATGAAGGCGTGACAATGGAAGCGTCAGACGATTGCAATGGCAATCCAAACGCATTTGTAAAATTTGACCAAGGAAACGGCGTGCAATTGCTGGTTAAAAATCGCGTAGATGGTATGTCCATGAGCGAGGGCGCACCAGACAAGTTTGTTGACCTTTATCCTGTTGCGTGACATTTCCGCGCACGATGCGCAAGGGGTAGGCGGTGGAAATGCAGACTTTATTCAATATTGCAGTAGGTCTTGTCGGGGCATTAGGTGGCTGGATACTTAATACCCTGTGGACTGAAATAAAGTCAATGCAGGCTACTGATAACAAACTGGCCGATAAGGTGGCCGCTATTGAGATACTGGTAGCCGGTCAGTATGTAAAGCGTGATGATATTCAGGTATTGTCCTCTGCTATTTTTGCCAAGCTGGACAGGATAGAAGACAAGCTAGACGGGAAGGTGGACAAATGAGCCTAGACCCTATCAGTGCCGCGCTAGACCTTGGAGGCAAAATACTAGATAAATTTGTTTCTGATCCAGCACAAAGAGATGCTGCAAAATTAGCTCTATATAACTCGCAACGCACTAGCGAGCTAGATGAAATAAAAACATCTATGTCTGCAATCATGGCAGAGGCATCTAGCTCTGACCCTTGGACAAGCAGAGCAAGGCCATCATTCCTTTATGTTGTCTATATTCTTATTCTTTCATGCCTGCCAATGGGCATTCTATTTGCTGTCTCACCTGAGACTGCACAGCACGTTGCCGATGGAGCTAAAGCATGGTTATCCGCTATCCCTTCTGAAATTATCGAACTATTCAAGTGGGTTATGCTTGGATATGTTGGCGGGCGATCACTGGAAAAGATAAAAGGCATTAAATAATGCAGGCAGATCAGAAAAGCGCAGCTCTGGAATTAACTCTTAAGCTTTGCACTGAGTTCGAGGGATTCAGCGCAGCCCCTTACCTTTGTCCGGCTGGTGTACCCACTATAGGCCATGGTCTGACACATTACTCAGGCGGCAAGAAAGTTACCATGCAGGATGCGCCTATCGCCAAAGAGTATGCGCTAAGCGAAACAAGAAAGCTGTTAGCTGGCTTTCAAGAGAGCGTATTACAATGCTGCCCCGCAATCACCTCAACCGGCCTGCTGGCGGCTTGTACTGATCTTGCCTACAACATCGGCGCAAATGCTTTTGGATCGTCTACGTTGCGCAAGGTTATCAATGAAGGCGGATCAATCGACGATATAGCGGCACAGTTCCGCAGATGGAACAAAGGCGGTGGCAAGGTGTTAGCTGGTCTTACTCGTCGTAGAGAAGCCGAAATAAAACTTTTGTAATAAATTGCTTGCAATCAGTAATTGTACGTAGTAAGTTAGCACTAACCTTCTTCCCAGTCGTAGAAAACCTACGGCATCGGAGCTAACCTCCCACATTGAAGGTGATGAGAACTCAACCTTAATCACTCGGAGGAAAGCATCATGGCTTTCGCAAATGCGTCCGTATCGGACATTATCGCTACCACTATTGAAAAGCGCAGCCGTAAAATCGCTGACAACGTTACCAAAAACAACGCTCTTTTGTCTCGCTTAGAGAAAAAAGGCAAGTCTCGCCCATTTTCTGGCGGTCGTCTTATCTATGAAGAACTGAGCTTTGCTGAAAACGGCAATGCTGGCTTCTATTCTGGCTATGATCTGTTGCCTGTATCTGCACAAGACGTAATCAGTGCATCACAGTTTGACATCAAGCAAGCAGCTTGCCCTGTTGTTATTTCAGGCCTTGAGCTGTTGCAGAATGCGGGTCCTGAGCAAATGATTGATTTGCTGTCTGCCCGTATTGATGTAGCTGAATCAACTATGAAAAACCTGATCTGCGGTGGCTTGTACTCTGATGGTACAGCTAACGGCGGCAAGTCTATCGTGGGTCTTGATGCTGCTATCCCTGACGTGGCTACTGGTTCACAGGCTGACACTTATGGCGGTATTTCTCGCGCTACTTGGTCTTTCTGGCGTACTCAGTACGATGCTGCTGTGACTAACGCGACTATCCAAAGCCATATGAACGCAATGTGGGCTAACCTGCAACGCGGCATGGATCGTCCTGACCTTATCATGGTAGACAACTTGTTTTGGGCTGCTTATGTAGCTTCTTTGCAGGCTCAACAACGCTTCACTAGCGCAGAGTCAGCTACACTCGGCTTCCCGTCTGTTAAGTTTATGGATGCTGATGTTGTGCTTGACGGCGGTATCGGTGGGTTCTGCCCAAGCGGTACAGCGTTCATGTTGAACACTAACTACCTGCATTATCGTCCGCACAGCGCACGCAACTTTGTGAGCCTGTCACCTAACAAACGCTACTCTATCAACCAAGATGCTGAAGTTCAGATTCTTGCTTGGGCTGGTGCGTTGACTTGTTCTGGTGCGCAGTTCCAAGGCCGTCTTGCTGGTGCAACCTGATTTGACTAGGGCATGGATGCCCTTCATCTAAACTAATTTCGAGGTATTTGTCATGGATATTATAGGTCTGAATAAAACACAAGTCACAGCAGCTTCTACTGTGCCTGAGTTCCTTGTTGGTACTGTTGGTCGTTATGACCGCACAGGCAACCTTTACAAGTACGTAAAATACAACGGCGGTGTTGGTTCTGTAGCTGCTGTTGCTGGTAACTTTGTGTACAACTATGCGCCTTCTGGTGCATCGGCTGGCGCAACCACTGAAGTGACTTCTGATGTAACTGATTCCGGTGGTATCGGTATGGGCGTACTTCAGGCAGTTATCGCTACTGGCGGTTACGGCTGGATTCAGGTTACTGGTACTGCAACCTTGAACCTTGCTCTGACTGCTGGTGCTGATGGCAATGCTCTGACTGCTATTGGTACTACTGATGGCGCTCTGGACGTATCTGCTGCGGTGACAGATTATATCTGTGCCACTGCTGTTGATGCTACTGCCAAAATTGTTTTCCTGACCTGCCCGTTGTAATAGGGGTTCGATATGGAGCTGACGCTGAATGATGCTGTTATGTCAGCGTTGGCTTCGTTCGATGGAACAAATAACGACAAGCAAGTAGCTTCCTTGCAAGCTCTGCTTGATGGTCATAACCCGCCTGCTGATGCTACGCTGGACGATCTATGGAGACTGGTGGTTGATGTTGTCAACCCTGATGGTGCAGGCACGCTGCAAGAAAGAAAATGCGCTATTTTCAGGGCGGCTCTTGGGGATATAGAAGGCACATATAACGAGATTGAGCGGCAATGGTGGGTCGCACGAATATAATTCGTCCTTGATGATTGCCTGATTACGTGTCACTATCATATAGTGGAAAATACCACTAGCAAATAAACCCATTATTAAGGTGCAACCATGCAAGCAATAGCAGAATTTGATCCAAAAGACTTTGAAAACCCTAACGCCACGACTGGTGTGTATGCAAAATTCTATCATCACGCTGAACAAGACGAGGCTGCTTCTTTAGAAGAAGGTCGCCCAGTGTTCCGCGATGTTGAGTTTATCGAGATAATGACCGCTGGTGACGCAAAAGATATTCGCCGCCGCCCTGTGCGCCCTGTAGACAAGCAACGCTTCCAAGCCGCTTATCGCATGTTCCGTGAGGGAAATGTTGAGCAGGTTGTTGGTACGCCATTGACGGAGGTTCCGTGGATTAGTTCTGCCATGCGCGAAGAATTGCAGTATTCCAAAGTTCGCACCGTTGAGCAGTTGGCAGAATTAAACGATCAGGCTTGTGGCCGTATGCCAGGCATGTACGACATGAAACGTAAAGCTGCTGCATGGTTGAAGAAATCCAATGATGCCGCTCCTTTCGCTGCATTACACAAAGAAAATGAAGACTTAAAAGCTAGACTTGAGGCACTGGAATCCAGTATGACAACTAAAGAGCCAAAAGCTAAAAAGGCAGCTATTGAGTAATGCAAAACAGTTAGGGGGTTATGCCCCGCTGTCTGACTGGCCGCACTCCAGCGGACAGATTTTAAGGGGCTTGGCATGGCATCATATTCAACGGCCACAGAAATAGTAAACACAGCTCTGCAAGAGTTAGGGATGGGTGTTGTCAATCTGAATGCTGCTGCCGCTGATGCTACCGGCTATCAAATGCTTGGGTTGCTCAATGCGCTAGGCGATGAGTTGGTACGGGCGAATGATTGGCAGTTGCTAGAAAGAACCATGACCTTTGTTGGTGACGGCGTTGAGGAAACATTCGCATTGCCTAAGGATTTTGGTCGGCAAGTCAATCAGACAGAATGGGCGGCTAGTGATAACAGGCCGTTGCAGGGGCCTGTTAGTCCTCAGGTTTGGTCATGGAATAAATACGGCATTGTATCGGCTGGCATATATTATCAATATCGCATAGTAGGTGGGAGCTACAGTATTTTTCCTGTTCCTGCTGCTGGAACCGAGTTTGCGCTTTATTACATCACGCAAAATTGGGTATTAGGATCACCGGGCTTACCTTTGGGTACGGATAAAATTACGTTACCCGATCAGATACCACTGTTTGACAGACGGCTGATGATTGCGGGATTGAAGCTAAAATACTGGACTGCAAAAGGGCTTGATACAACAAGCCTCAAGGCAGAATTTGATTACATGCTGGCAAATGAAAAAGCCGCCACTACGGGCGCTCCAGTGATTAGTCTGACTGGTAATGGCATCAATCCATTACTGGGATGGAATAATATCTTGGATGGGTCTTGGAATGTAGGATGAATATAACATCGGCGCAAGAATTATCTTTTTACTCTAAAATAGATAAAACATCTGATTGTTGGCTATGGCTTGGAACTAAGTTGAAGGGCGGCTATGGATCAATGTCTATTGGATCAAGGTCTTCAAATACAAAAAGCACAGCTTTAGCTCATAGAATTAGCTTTTTTATACAAAATGGCTCAATACCTTACGGTGCGGTGATAATGCATACATGCGATAATCCGTCCTGTGTAAATCCATCGCATTTAATAGCTGGTAGTCAATTAGATAATATTAGAGATTGTATATCAAAGGGCAGAAAAAAAGTTGCCTGTCATATAGGGGTTAATAATCCCAATTCAAAAATAACAAAAACAGAAGCATTAGAAATAAGAGGGCTATCTTGTAGATTGGTAGACATAGCTGAAAAATACAAAATAAGCATTACACATGCGTCTAGACTAAGACGCGGCCTAAACTGGAACGTTAGCTAATGGGCATTATGTCGGCACAGCCAAGGGTATCGGCGGCTGTCAGCATGGTCGCGCCTACCAAGGGCATCAATGACATTGATCCTTTAGCGGCTACCGATGAAGGCTATTGTATTTTCTTGAGAAACATGTATCCAAGCAACTCGGCAACAACGGTTCGCGCTGGTACTAAAAAATGGGCTGTTAATATTCTTTCAGAGATTGCCCCCTATCCTCCGCTGACAGTAAAGACCCTGATGACATTCAATGCGATGGATGGAACGGGTGAATTGTATGCGTGTACCGATGAGGGTGTTTTTGATGTTTCTGCCAGTACAGAAACCCCAGTTTTGGTGCATCCACTAACAGAAGGAAAGGTGCGTTATACCCAGTTCGCCAATACTGGTGGGCAATACCTTATAGGATGTAACGGTGTTGATCCTGCATTTTTGTATGATGGCTCTACGTGGATAGATTTTACAGAGGAAGTAACGCCTACTGATCCCGGCGAAATATCTGGCGTTGATCCTGCTTTATTTTCCAGCGTCCTGTCATTTAAAAATCGCTTATGGTTTATTGAAAAAGAAAGCATGACGGCATGGTATTTGCCAACAGACGCTCTATCTGGCGCTGCAACGCCTTTCTATCTTGGTTCAATATTCCAGCGGGGCGGTTACTTGTATGAGTTCGGCTCGTGGAGTTTTGATTCTGGCGTAGGGCTTGATGACAACATGTTATTCCAGTCCAGCGGTGGCGAGATAGCGGTTTACAAGGGTACTGATCCTGATGATGCTGCGACATTCGCCTTAGTTTCTGTTTATTTTGTAGCTTCACCCATTGGTAACATCTCACAGGCTGATTTGGGCGGTGATTTATTACTACTGACTCGCGCAGGAATTGTGCCAGTTTCTAAAGTGGTTCAGGGTGTTGCTAATGAATCACTGTATGAAAGTACACTATCAAGGAATATCAGCAAAACACTGAATCAGATAGTGAATGCTGGTGGAACCATTGATAACTGGGAAATCCACAATATCCCGTCATTGCAGGCTTTGTTGATTGTTATACCCGGTGAAACGCAGCGCCTTCCAGTGCAGTACATTATGAATACCCTGACAGGCGCATGGGCTGAATACGACCTTCCAGCAACGTGCGCAACCATTTATCAGGGCGTGACATTTTTTGGCACTGTAGCGGGTCAGGTTTACAAACACGATCCACAAGAGCCATCAAGGGATAATATCGGTCTTGACGGATTGGGCGGTATTCCGATAACGGGAACGCTATTAACTGCTTTTTCCTATTTGGGCGATCCTACTACGTTAAAGCATTTTAAACTTGTTCGTCCGATTATTCAGGCTGCTAGTAATCCACGGATTCGGGTATCATTATCGACTGATTTTCAACTCGATGATTTGATTACATTTAACGTTCCCGCATTGACTGAGCAGGAGTTGTCATTGTGGGATAGGGCTGAATGGGATAGAGGGGTATGGAGTTCGCCCCGTCAGATTTATCGACCTTGGACTGGCGTTACAGGTCTTGGTTTTTGTGCAGCATTGCGAATGGATTTGACCGTTATTGCGCCTACCAGTTTTGTCGCGTATGAGGTTTTGTATGAGAATGGAGGAGCTATATGAATCTGGCTTGTGATAACGGGCGTACTGTAGCAATGCAGGACTTTAACCTAGTGGCTACGGGTTTTGATGTCAAACCTTATCTGGAGCAACTGGAGGCTAATCCTGATCTATGGGATAAGCGAGATTTTAGAAAAGTCTCTCGGTATGACGGACAATTATCCCCTCACCGTGAATCAAATGATATTTGGGTGCGTCACCAGAGCTATGATGGTTTAGGCGAATACGACAAGCCAGAAGGTGCTGCCAGCGTTCACGTACCGTCTATTTCCGAGTGGTATCCAGAATCGCTTAAATTACCCGCAGCCTTTGATATGGCTGAGAAGGTAGCTAGTACGCTAGGCGCAGTACAGATGGGCGGCCACTATATTATACGTCTTGGTGCTGGCAAGAAAGTCTACCCACACCGTGATTTTTCATGGCATTCCACGTACTACAACAAGTACATGGTTATCCTGAAAACTCAAGATGGGGTGAAATTTGGATGGGAAAGAAGTGGGATAATGCTGCCAGAAGCCGGCGATTTATGGAACTTTGAGAATGATACGGTTCATTGGGTTATGAACGACTCTGATGAAGATATGATAATTGCTACTTTTAGCGTACGTACTTTTGATATGGATAGACGGGAGATGTTTAAGTGACGGAATTTGTAGATGACGATAAAAATGGTCATTTTGCTATTGATCTTGATACTACCTTGCATGTGTCAGATGGCATTGACGTAATAATGAACGAGTTTCACCTATTGGCTGGTCAGTCAATGGGCAAGCATGTACACGATTATGCCCATTATTCCGTGTTGGCTAAAGGCATTGTGAAGCTGGAAAAGTTTAACGAAGGCGAAGATGAACCTTTTGAAATGCAGATGCTATGTGCTACACTCAAGCCCGTTACAGTGGTAGTAAGTGCTAACATTTATCATCGTATAACCTGTATTGAGGATGCTGACTGGTTCTGCATCCACTCTGAGAGAGGTATTTGATATGCCAGCAGCATGGGTTGAAGGTGGAGTAGCGGTATTGGGTGCTTATAGCGCTTCTCAATCGGGCGGCGGTGGTGGCGGTGGCGGTGACGCTGGTGCTGCTATGTGGCAGGCGCAGCAAGATGCTGCATTAGCTCAACAACAGAATGCGTTTAATAACCCTGACCGTTATAGCAATTTAGGCTCTGAAACTCGCACAAAGATTCCAGCTGTTAAAGCCAAGAAAGCTGTTAAATACCGTCCTGCCAAGTACGATAAAAACGGCGTATTGATTCGCCCTGAACGCTTGGCGCAACCTGCTGTTAAAGCGGTTCCCGCGAGCTGGAAAGTAGAGAACAAACTGCGTCCAGAGATGGAAGCTACTCAAAACGCTGGCATTAAAAAGCAACAGACGTTAATGGAACAAGCTGCCGGACAAGGCGCATTCCAGACTGATCCGCAGATTGAGTTCGATCAGCAAGGCTACCAGAAATACGGTGACGACATTTATGCCAACGCCATGAGTCGCGTGCGTCCTGAACAAGAACACGATGCAGCGGCTATGCACACAAGATTGCGGCAGCAAGGATTACAGCCCGGTGACGCGGCGTATGACCGAGCCATGAAAAACCTGATGACTTCGCAGGGCGATGTTGCAGCACAAGCGGCTTTGCAAGCTCGTGTAGCTGGTCAAGATGCTTACCTGAAAGATGCTTCACAATCCAGCCTGATGCGTAGCACGAATGTTGCTGAAGACCGTCAGGCATGGGAAGACCCATTAGATAGAGCTTCACAGTTTGGCGCTGCTGCACAAGGTGTTCAGAATACTACTTTGCCGGGTTACGGTACGGCTGCTGCTGCACAGTCTGGCGTTGATATGATTGGATTGCAAAACAGCAAAAACCAAGCAAAAGCGGCGGCTGACGCATCTAAAGCGCAGGCTTATGGAGCGGCTATTCAGGGTATTGGAAGCGCGGCAGGGAATCTTTTTTCTAACAAAACGCCATCTAACTACGGGCAAGGCTCGGGTGGGATGGTATACGACATGGGTAGATAAGGGGTAATTTATGGCAGGTAGACCACCAATGACACAAAATCCAATGCAAGTCGCTCAAGCCTTGCGCAATCCGCAAGCTCTTGGTATGCAAGCTCCTGCTACAACGCCTCACAATTATGGCGTTCCTAGAGGTGGCAATCCGATCCCTATGCCTAGCGGTGGTATGGCTATGCCTACTGCTGGCATTCCTATGCCAGATACGCAGCCTAGACCGTTTATGCCTCAAGGCCGTATGCCTATCCCTAAAGCTACTCCGCATAATTACGGGATTCCTGCTGGCGGCACACCAATTCCAATGCCTAGTACGCCTACGAGAATGCCAGTAGGCACAGTTCCTCCACGAGCATACTAATATGGCACAAGACCGCGCAACGCCGCTTGATCCGGTTCAAAGTGCGTCTGAAACAAGACGTGTGCTGAATGCTTTGCGCAAGAAACGTGAGGCGCTGGAATCTAGCAAGCCACAAGACCCTTATTTCTCGTATCAGGGCAAGTATGTTGCGCCTAATTACGGCGGAATGATTCAAGGTGGAATTGATGCGTTCCAGAAAGCCAAACTGGACAAAGAGCTGGAAGGCGCTGAGACTGCTGATGATCTAGCCCGTAGAGCTATGCTCGATAGCGTGTTGAATGACGAGTCAGAAATGACTACGCAAAAACTGTTGAAACTGTCTGATGCCGGTGTTGATTCTAATACGCTGAAACTGTTGAAGCCGGATGCTGGATTAAGCAAAGGGCAGCTTTATCAGTCTTTGAGCAACAGCCCCGCAATGGCTAAGCTTGCTTTAGTGCGCGGCGATATTTCTCAGGAAGAATACGATGCTGTTAGCCAAGGTATTAACGAAGAACGTCAATACAAGCAAAGCCTGAAAAGCGGCGGCGGTAGAAAAGAGACTGATGCCGAGTGGTTTCGGCGTGATCCAGAAGGGTTTTCAGCTTATAAGCAGGCCGGCAAGTCAGGTGGCTCAGGTGGTAGTGAGTATGACAAATACACCCAGCGCCAAATGGCAAAAAGCGACGATACCCTGATAACGTCTGAGCCTGAACTACGCAATGTTGAGGGTATTCTGACTGAGCTTGAGAAAGCTCCTGCTAGTGGCTCTCCGCAAAAGCAAGATAGCATTTTAGGTTCTCAGGCTAAATCAATAGTCGGCGGTATCTTTGAAAAAGCCGGTATGCCTGATGCCAACCCTTATATGCGAGACCCTGCTTATGCCCACCGCTCACAACTGGTTCGCCGATTGCATGTTGCTGCGTCTGAAATGCTAAAGGGGCAAGGACAAGTAACACAATCCGAGCGTGACATGTTGCGTCAAACAGCACCAGAAGCGTCTGATACTGATGCGATATTGCAGGATAAAGCAAAAACAATGGGTCAGTGGTTCGCTAATAAGCGGATTGCTACCAATGCAGCTAGAGAAAGACGCTCTAATACTGGCGGCTCTTTAACATCGTATGGCGCGGATGATGGCAGCTCTTTAGATCCAACAGATACCGGCGCTGGTGATGGGTGGAACATTGAGGAGGTAGAGTAATGCCTACCTTTTTAATCACTACACCAGAGGGTGAAAAACTCCGCATTACTGCGCCTGAAGGGGCGACACAAGAAGAAGTGCTTGCGCGTGTGAAAGCTCATAAACCAGAGCCTACCTTTGATGAAAAAGTAGCGGCACAAATGGAACAGGACAAGGCTACGTATGACCCTACTCAGGGCATGAGTCCTGCTGCTATCAAGTCTGCTATGTACACCAAAGGCGCACTAGAGTCTGGTCGTGGAGCAAGACAACTCTATAACAAACTGACTGGCGACGATGAAGAATTGGCACGCTTGAACGATCAGGAAGCCGAGATACGCCGTCTTGATGAGCCGCTGTCTAAACGCCCTGAAGGCGCGTATTACGACACTGCGGGCAAGATTCTACCCACTGTAGCTGCTACTGTATTAGCCTCCAAAGCCGCGCCTGCTTTGCCTGCTGCTGCCCGTATTGCAAGCCCTGTGTTATCCACTTTAGCCAAGTTGGGAATCAGTGCTGGAACAGGTGCTTTATCTGGAGCTTCTGGTGCTTTGACAAAAGAGGAAGAAGACCAAGGGCAACGCAGCACAGATGCGCTTATTGGTGGCTCTTTAGGCTTAGGTCTTGGCACACTCCCGATTGCATACAGTGGAGTTAAGGAAGTTTTGCGCCGTACAGGTCGCGAATTGCCAGAAGAAGCCGTTGCGACTTTTGCTAGAAAACATCTTGGAGTCGGTACTCGCACTGAGGCTATTGACAAACTCCGCGCTATGATCGGCGGAAAAGTTGACGAGCTGAAAAGTACAGCAAAAACCGCGTATAACGAAGCTGAAATGAATCCCGCTTTACGCCCTGTTGATTTATCTGGTGCGCGTGAAGTTTTAGGTGGCGCTGGTGATACATTAACAGGTGATTTAACTCTCAGACTAAATCCGCAAGTCGGCAAAGTTGTCGGTGGATTGACTGGAAAAGCTGATGATGCGGTATCTTTCGGTGATGTTCGTGAAGCGCAAAGAATCCTGAAGGGCAAAATGCGCAAACTTGATCCGTCCTCTGAGGCTTATCAGGCATATTCAGGAACGCATGATTTACTTGACCAGCAATTGAGCAAGTGGGCTAATCAGGCCACTCCTCCTATGGAGCAGGTGCTACTTGGTGAAGCTCCTGCCTTGTCATTAGAGGCTAAACATCTCGGATTAGCCAAGCAAGCCGATGAGGCATACCGCCGTGATGTAGTGCCGTTTATGAACCGCAAAAAGGTTCTCGGCCAGATATACGGTGGCGGCGAGTTCCCAATGGGCGCAGAAAACAAACTTCTTAATCCTGCTGCTGGTTCCGAGGTCAGGGATTTGATTGAGCGCGTGCCGGGTTCGCAAGATGTTATCAAGAAACTCTACGGTGCTAATTTGCTCGATCAGTCGTCTACTACTAGCATGGCTAATGCTTTGAACAAGCCAGCTATCGACCAGATTTTAAGCACAGAAGAACGTATAATGGCCGACAAGTTAATCAAGGCATTGCGTAAGAACGGTGAAAGCAATTCCAAAGGCTTGATTGATGGATTATTACGCAGTACCGGAAGGCTTGAACGATTCCGCTATGGCATTGATCCTCTGGATTATGCTCCGAAAGGCAATAATTTTATGAACAGTGTTTACAGCGGTATTGCTGGCGGCGAATTAAGTAATTGAGGGCTTAGAATGAGAAATGGCGCAGGCACATACAGTTTACCGCCCGGCAACCCTGTTGTATCAGGTACAACTATTGAATCGACGTGGGCGAATAGCACCATGTCTGATATTGCAGTTGCATTGACCGATAGCTTGACCGCTGACGGACAAACCAATCCTGTTGCTAATTTGCCAATGAACGGTTTTCGTCACCTGAATGTGAGTGATCCGGCATTACGTAATCAATACCTTGCTTTAGGCATGGCGCAGGACGGCCTACACACTCGCGTAACGTTGAGCGATGCAAACCCTAATACACTGAACGGCGTAATGGTTGGCTGGTCTGTTGGCGATCCTGTGACCTATCCTGCGGGCTTGTGGGTGTCGTGGTTCCAAGTCACTACCAGTACAGGCCCCGTTACATTAAACATCGGCGCTTTGGGTGCTTCTAGTGTATTAAATAACGCAGGTCAGCCATTGATTGACGGAGATTTACCGGCGGGTACTTTCTGCCTTGGTTATTACAATGGATCAGCTTTTCAACTGATTACCGACACAGCAAGTACGGCTGGCAGCTCTGCATCACAAAACTCTATTACAGGCATTTTGCGTCCTTCCGGTGGTTGGGATTTGATGACATTGCCCGATGGGTCAAATGTTGACGTTCCTGCTGGAAATGGCTTTGTAGTAACGCCCGGTGCTGATAGCTATGTCACGCCTGTTTCATGGGCTACGCAAACCGTAGCATTGACCTATCTGGCCTCTGCGTACTCTATTGCTATTATGGTGGACGATACTGGAACGGTGGTTCAGTATGCTGGTGCTCCTCCTGCGTCTGCTTATCGCACCAGTATCATGTTAGGTACTGTTATTGTTCAGGGTGGCGCTGCTGTTTCTGTATTTAACTCAGTAGCTATCTATGGGGATGATGATTATTTAGCCCGTGATTCTGCTGAAATGTTTAATAACACGTTAATTTCTGGTGGTCGAGTAACGCCTAATGCAACGACTACGCACATGGATATTTCAGCGGGTCAGATTTTCAATCCCGGCGGCAATGCGCTAACTGAAAACACACCTAACATTGCGTCTTTTGATGCTATTGTCGATCTGTCGTTCAGAGCGTTAGCTGGTGTCAGTACGCTTGGTTCAGTTATCAGCGTTGCCCCTATGGCCTCTTATGACCCTGCTGGCGCTGGTGTAGTCACAGCATTAGCGGGTACTGAAGCTGCTGTTCACCGCTTGTATTTGTTAGGCGACCAATATATATGGGCATACGGTCAGAGCAAATACACAAACTTTGCAGACGCTTTGTTGCGTTTAAACATTGACCGCAGCACGTATCAGCCGTCAACTCGTTTATCTTCTGCTACGCTGATATGCGAAATAATCGCACAATACAACAGCACGTCTGTTGATGATGGCGGTGTCACTTCTTCGATTATCAGCTCAAGCTCGCAACAATACTTGTTCGGATCATCTAACAGTATCAATGATGCACCCGGTGGCGGTCTGCTTTATGGTCGTAGGGGTTCTGATAACTCATGGCAGGTCGTGGCTGATGCTACTGCACCGATTTATCCGGGCAATGTAACGATTGAGAAAGCATCACCTAGATTGATAGAGATATTCGATCCTATCGGTGCTGGTTGGGCAGGGCTTGAAGTACAACAAGATGCTGGTTTTGACTGGTTCAATATTGAAGCCACCTACCCCGATGACAAAGTTTACTTCCGTAGCTATAACCCTGCCACTGGTGCGTTGAGAAATACCACCACTTTCGATCTTGCAACGGGCGAGTGGGAATTTGCTGCTGGCTCTACTGTTGGAGGCTTGGTTATAGGTGATGGTGATGTACATGGGCCAGCTTCTTCGGTAGCTAACCAGATTGCACTCTTTGACGGTACTACCGGAAAACTTCTAAAGACGGGGCTTACTTCTGGCGATGTTGTACAGTATGACGTACAGACTTCTGCTACCGATACTACTGCTGGTCATGTGTTGCAGGTTGGTGCTTTTGGTCTTGGTACTGATGGCGCATTGAGTATGCCTATCGGCACTACTGCACAGCGTCCGGTAGTCACTGTAGATGGTCAAACCCGAATCAATACTACTACTAACGCATTGGAGTATTACTATAATTCTCAGTGGAACAATGTTCCTAAGTTGCCTGTTGGGTATATCAACGGCCTTAGTCTTTCATACTTGGTAGGACAGGGCGTTACTATTGCTATAGGGTCTTGTGTTAGCTATGACGGGACTACTGCGTGCGTCCTTTCCGCTGCACTGACAAAAAATCTTACCTCTAATTGGGTCGCTGGTGGAACTGGCGGGGTTGCAGTTGGTGGTAGAGCATCCGGCGCTCCTTTAGTTGCAAACCAATTCTATAGGGTGTTTTTAATTTCAAAACCTGATGGAACTTCTGATATAGGGTTTGATACAAGTACAACGGCTGCTAACCTTTTAGCTGATGCTGCATCCGCAGGATATACAAAATACCGCCGTATTGGTTGGGTGCAAGAAGGCCCTCTTACTGGAAGGATATTGCAGTTTCAATCACGCGGTAATATTTATAGTAGAGCGTCTGGAGTTGCGTTGGCAACACAAGCGGTTTCTGCTATTAATTACACAGCGAGCAGTTTACCAGTTAATGTTATTGGGCAATTCGGCATATTGCTGGAAAGTAGCAGCGCCGGTAAAAAATATGCAGCTTTTAACAGAATCACTGGCGGCAGTATTACAAATTTTGATGTTGTAGTTGATGGAACTGCTGGCGCATCTAGTGCACAGATAGAAACCTATCTAGCGGCTTCAGCCAACAACCTATTTGTATCAGCCTCTTCTGGTAGTTTAATAACTATAAATCAAATGGGCTGGATAGACGATACAAGCAACTTACTTAACATTTGAGGATTAAAAAATGGGCGATTACAGCATAGAATCAATTGTTGCAGCACTGAAAAAGCCAAAAGCTGACCCGATGCTAGACCCTAACAGTATCGAATATCGTACTGCGCAGGCTGAAAAATCAGCGCAGGAAACAAAAGACAAGCTGGCAGCGTATAACATTGCTCACGGCTTGAATGAAGAAGCTCAAGCCGTGGGTACTGGCGCTCCTGCTGAAGCGGCTAAAGCTGCTGAAACGGTTGGCGATGACTCAAAAAGCGTAATTATTCAGTCTATGTGTGAGCATGATTGGGCTAACGAGGCCGATGATGACCCCGTTAGAAAAGCTGAGTACATGGCTAACTGCATTGCTAAGAAGCGCGGTATTGGATATAACTGATTTCTGCAATAATCATCGTGAATATCAATAGTGCCACTACTTGAATTGGTGGCATATTGACAGCCATGTAGAAGGGGTAGAACTTCTGCCCCGCTCCTAGCATCATGGCTTTGATGATTAACAGTAATACTATCAGAGGAAAATCAAAGCTGACAAGCATTAAAATACATGTTGGCAACCAGCCAATATCCATCCAGTAGCTTGCCTGATCTATGGTTAGGACTCCCAATAAACACAGGTTTAGCGGTAGGATGTTGAGTAAAAATCCAGTCCAGAACAATGCAGGCCGTGGTGAGATTAAGTTTTTCATGGCGTTCTCCTTGGTTGATTCACTTTCAGTATCTACGCTTTGACATGGATTGCACTAGGTAATTACACCTATATGTCCAATATTACCGCCGAGGCTGTGCTAGTTGCTGTACGTGCTTTTGGCGGGTTGCATACCTAAAATAGCACGTTATACACCGCGTCCATTTAGTATTTCTGACTCCACACTAACCGCCTGATATTCCTGAATAACGCAGGGATGTTATGCGCCATCAGGAATGATATTGGACAGGTTTGGTGTCGAATTAGTGTTATGCACCAACTCGTTCTACTGTAATCCTGTATTCAGGCTTGCCATCGGCGCTACTAATTTCAATCGGTTTCCCAAACTTCAAGCCATGCTCTGCCACCGCAACTAATGCCTCAATGGTCAAATCCTGCTTACCTGCTGCCCATATTCCGCTTTTCAGCACCGAACCGGCAAAGATTGTTCCGCTTAAAGGACTCATTGCAATGTGTAGTTTTTTCATATCAATTCACCATCATTTCTTTTCCGCAAATAAGGCTCTGCAAATATGCAATAGCCCTGTCTGCCTGCTCATTGGTTTCCAGACCAGAGACAATAACCTGCACTCCAAACTGTCCGTTTTCATCTTCAAAAGTTTGCATACTAATCGTCATGTCGTTGCATAACTTGTCGTTCAAGCCGACTCGCTCACTCTGTTCGCTCACTGCTTAACTCTGGTGTTATGTGCCAATCTTTGCCCGCGCCCACCACCAAAGGCTGCGCGAACCACTTTGTATGTTTTGCGTGTTTATCAGAATAAACTCGCCGCGCTCACGGCTTATTTTCTTTATTCTGCGAAATCCATTTCCGCGAAACTGTTTCCCTTCACCATCGACAACTTGGTATCTTTCACGCCCTTCACCATAGTCTAATGTGCTGTTGTAAAATCCAACGCTCCATTGGTCATTCGGGTCGCCATCACTGTATTTTGTAGCCAGCACATAATCACCGGCACATAACATCGCGTTGGAGGTCGTGGCTTCGCCACTGGACTTGTTCTTCGCTTTGCTCATCTCTCGCCCCTCAACTCAGTGCTATTTGCGATTAAACCGCGCCACGTACTTCAAAACGCGTTCTTTCTGTTCCGGTGTCAGCCACAGGCGCAGCTCTACCAGTCCGTCTTTCTTCCGCTTTGCGCGAGTGTTGCGCATTAGCTCGGATTTAGGTTTCATTAGAAAAGCGTTCCTTGAGTTTGTACCGATGTTCCAGAGTCATATCGTAGTGACTCTCCTTTTGGGTATTTTTCAATCTGATATAATAAAGCATCATTCATTAGCTTTTTTTCCTTCTTTGTCCCTGTAAAATATATATATCTATGCTTCCTTGGTCTTTCTTCTAGGTAGAAATCATCTCCAAATTTATCCCTCATATATTGCGCTCTGTTTTCTTTGCCTCTTGACATATCAGCCACAGTAGCGCCGTGAAGGTGCTCCATTCCTTTTAACTTCCAGTCGGTACGTTTTGCGCTTAACCATGTGTATATAAAGTTACAGGCTTGGTATACATATCCTATATGACCCTGCGCCGTATCGGCATAACTTACAACAACGGATGGGCTTGGTATCATTTTTAACGACCATCCGACAAGCATAGATGCCATGTTCTTTTCATTGTCGCAACAGAGTCGATTAAGCTCAATAACCCTATCAGAATAGGATTTGCCACATATTCCATCCCTAAGACTTGAGCTAACAGGCATTCCATAAGTCACAATTCCTCGCAGCTTGTCATTGTCGAAGATACCGAATGCGTAAGATATTGGACATAGCCGCTTTGCATAGTGCTTTTCCAAAATCCAAGGATACGCGTCCCTTGGTTTTATTGGTTTAACTATCACTCTTGCAAGCCCGCAAATACTCGCCCATTGTTATTTCGCTATATCCTATATTCCATTCGCCATGCTTATCCTCTAGCCTGAGTATTTCTGATAATAATGTATTTAAGCACTCGAACTGTTGAACCCAAGAAAAGAAGTTTCCCTCATCGTCTTGTTTTGTAATTCTAGCGTATGGTGTTTTCATGTCTGCATCTCCGTGGTTGATGTAGTCATAATAACAGGTAACGCGTGACTGTCAACAACTACTTTCACTGATAATTCATACAGTAGTCGTGACGCATAACAAGTCATTCAACGCGACTCGCTACGCTCTCGCGTTAATTCCGGTGTTATTCCAAAATCATTCCACCATTAACGCGGGGTGGGGTTAGTGTTATGCGCAAAGATTAAATATCTCATCGCAATACTTAAAACTTTTTACTAAATTGTGACTTAATGTCATAACTGGATATGGTTGAGCAACCATCCATTTTTCAATAACTTCGTTGTACTTTGCTATCAATATGCAATCGTCATAGGTGCATATAACGCACTCTCTGCGCATTCCGTCTTCTCTAGTAACTGGCGGATCAACCCTATCGCTCATAACTCACCCGCGCCGGTTGGGGGTGGTGGTAGTGGCATCCAGTGGGTAACTTTCAAGAAACGGCAGAATGTTAGCGGGGCAGGCGGCAGCGATGTAGGCGGCATCATGTTCCCTTTGCAGGCTGTGAACGCCAGACAAATCACTAGCTGCTGTCACAATGCTTACTTTGAAACTTATGCCAAATATTTCAATGAAGCCCGGATAATATCCATCAATAATGCTCCACTCTTTCTGAGTCGCACCCAACGCCAGCTCTCTCAGTCTTTGCAGTTTCATAACTCTCTCCTTTTTTCCATTATCGCTATGCGGCTGGTGCGCGGTATCCGTAATTGCCGAATATCAAAACGGAATATCGTCGTCGAAGTCAGGATCATTCTGCAACGGCTCGCTAGGATTAGAAGCTGTATGCGCTTGTTCCATAGATTCCAGCGTAGCCAATACTTTATCCTGCAACTCTGCTGATATGTACGCATGGTTAAGCCACTTGCCATCGTCCATTTTAACGCTAGGAGGCGAGACAAACTCTGTTCCGTCACCTTTTTTGGCTATCTTGCAATTCTTTATCGCCAGATAGGTCTTGTCGTTTTCATCCATCAAAGCAATGCTGAATGTTTTACCTGACTGGCTTTTCTCTACTACGACTCTCATACGAACTCTCCTAATTCGCTAATAGTTCTACCCGCTGGCAATGCGTACAGAGCCATGCCTTTACGTGTGGCATGTCTAGCTACGCCTGTGCTGAAATCTATACGGGCTGGTGCTTCTATCGTTATACCGCCTAGTGTAAATGTGCGGTGATCTACCTGCTTACCGTCGATGATAGAAAAGCCTACTCCGCCTGTTTTTGGTTGCCATTGTCTCATTGTGCCGCGCTCCACTCGTTGCTTTTCATCTGCGCCCGCTCTTTTGTTGTAAACCATCCGCCATCCCGTGGCGCTTTCCATACTTTCATTTGTGTTTCCTGATCCAGCTCTAACCATGCCTCCTTGGCCGTTGAGTAGTCCTCTATTTTCAGAGCATCACGGACGCATACAAGGCTATCAAGGTGTTTGTCAATAACCGCTTGGTATTCCATTTCTGTCTTAACGTCAGCGTCTTTGTGTGCTACGTGCGACGTATTATCCATGCTATCAGCGTCTTTTGTATCGTCGATAGCAAACAGGCCGTTTAAGGCATACTTGCGAGCGTATGAGGATGCAGCGCCGGTTATCTGGCTATCATCCATGCCTTTCTTTGTGAACGACTCACGAGCGAATGCGGTTACTGAATGAATAAGAGCGCCACTGCATAATGAGGCCGTTACTTTTACATAATAGCGGTCTCCAAGCATAACAATATCGTCGCTTAGAGTAATGAAATATCCTTCTGGAAGAAGTGATTTTACCGCCTCAAGAATATCAGAGCATGTACGGTATTTGTAACCGCCAAACGAGTTTTCATTGCCCTTTGCTACCTTTAACTTCTTTTGTATTTCAGATAGTACGCTCATTATCTTTCTTCCTCATATTCTGATTTGTTTAGTATCGCCTCAAGGTCAAACTCTGGCGCGTCTTTGTATTTTATCAACTCATTCCATGCCATGTGCGCGGCTGTAGTATCGTCGTGCATTATGTAATAATTGCATAGCGCCTGATACTCTTTGCTACCCGCTGCACTGTTTGACCAGTTGTCCAGCGTTTCTTTATCAGCGTACAGGCTAAAGTCAAAGCTGCCTGATCCGTTAAATGCTGCGATATACGCCATTCCTTGACTGCGTAGGTCTTGCAGCAACTCAACAATATCTAAAATGATCCGGTTAAATTGGTATGAGTTTATATCGTTCATGCGTTTCTCCTTTTGAGCCTTCATTGTATCTAGTGCTTATGTGATGGTGTAGTGTGGAATATGCGTATATCAATCAGGAAAAATCCATTATCTGCGACACCCAATTATCAATATCCGCCCTTGTCTTGCCGTGGGCTATCTTGAGCAATCCATAATCAAGCGTCCTACTGTACAACTCTGAAAACTGCGTTTCGTCCATTGCGGAAAAGCTGATAGATTTAGCCTCTGCGCGTACTTCATTCTTGATATTCACTACTAGGTCATAATGACCTGTAGCTATTGCAATATCCTTTCTGAACCTGTCACGATTCTTTACAGGCCGAACGCCGCCGTACCACTTATCGCCTGTTATCACTGGTTCAAAGATATTGAATAGCACGTCTAGCAGCGCAAAGTATTTCTTATGGAAAGCAACGTTTCTAGGCCGCTTAATGTCGGCGCGTACTGTTTCGCCTTCTGTTATGTTGGCAAGCGTTTCTGTATCCGCCTCACTAGCTGGCATCAGTACGCCGCAACGCTTTATCAGGAACACTTCAGCCACGCTTAACGCTCTCTGTGATTGTCAGGTAAAATGCCAGCCTGAACAATCTCTCTCCGCTAATCCGCAATCCAAGCTGCAACGCTTTCATATCGTCGGCTATGTCCTGCAATCCGTTCTCTACAAGCTCTGTGTACAGCTCGTCTAGGTTGGTTCTGTTCAGTATTGAGTTGGTAGCTAGGTCTCTAAAGAATTGCATAATTATTCTCTCTGGTTTCCGTTATTATCCCCATAGCGTTACGGGTTGCTATAAGGACTTACCGCAATCTTTTCAGCTTGGCTTTGTATTCGATTTCTATCGCTTTGAGTTCGTCTATAGTCCATCGTTTTATATCATTGTTGCTTTCCAGCGAATCCAATCTATCCAGCCCTATTTTTAGCAGTAACGCCTTGCGGTACGGTATCAAGTTACCAGATAGACTTGTGTTGCATCGTTCGCATTGTCCGTGGCAGTTATCAGGCTCAAAGCGTAGCGCGGCATTAACGCCAGCGGGTCTATAATGGCCAGCATTACGCTTACCTTTTCCGTCTGGACAGTCGCACGATATGCAGGGTAGTCCGGTATCACGCGCCCGTATCCACCCGTTAAATGCAATCTGCGCTCTTTTAATCCAGTACGGCCTGTCATTATCCTTTATCCTCTTTTTCGCTTCATTGTGCGCTACACGCAACACTTGAGACTCTTTTGCAATACGCTTGCTCTCAGCCAGTTTGATACCGCATTTGTAATCGCACACTACCTGCATTGAATTAGCAGGCTGGAATAACTCTTTACACCATCGGCATTTTTTAGGCTTTAGCGGTTTAATCACTTACTGCTAGATTCCAAAACTTTCTGGTGTTCAAGAATCGAAACCGTCAGAAGTTGCGCGCTTTCCTTTGCGGTATTCACAAGGCAATCGGCCAGCACTTCGAAAATCCTCTCGCATTGCTCTGGAGATAGATTTAATTCGATCTTTCCAGCGTTTCCAGCAAATTCAGCGGCACCAATGAACCGGCCTTCATTTACGCCATAGGTGGCTAAGCGCATTCCAAGTCTTTCAAGTTTCATATCTCATACTCCTAGTGCCGCCCATAGTGGCGCGGCGTGGTGGGTTTATCTTTTCTTTTTTTGTACTGGTTTTTGTGTGGTTTTTTCTGTAAGCAAAAGCCCGCATTTCATTTCGACAGCCTTAAACCATTGCAACTCATTTGGTGGAAGCATATCGTGGCCTTCATCGGAAAATAAATAATTTCTGTATGCTTCTTCTGCGCTTGCGCCAGTGTAAGAATATCGCTCATGTTTACAGATATACATCTCTCTTTCCTCGCGCTGTCAAAGGTGTCGAAAACCTGAATTATATTATGCGCAATATCCGCAAAGCCTCATCCTTTAGTTCTGGATAAAAAGATTCATCTTTGCACTCAATACTTACAACTCTATGCACTGCGCGCTCGTTGTCATCATTAAAGATTTCAAAAAGCTGCACAATCACCGCGTTTTTAGTTGGCACTATAGTTTGCATAGCTCCTGTGCTTAACGGAATCATATTTACACACTCTCCGGCATCTTCACGCGTTGCTGGCCTATAAAACGATTCCATACATCACCTCAGTGGATAGTTACTACCTGCAATTCTTATTTGTGAACAAGTGCTGCGCCATCGTGGCTTGTACTTAGATAGACAAATTCATCATCTAGCTCTAGCAATATTTGAAACTGACAACCGCCCCATAAAACCGTATCGCCAGTTTTCATATTCCAGCCTCAAACATAGCTACTTGCCTTGTTGCATCATTAAACCGATTTTTTGCCGCGTTAAAGTAATCTATATCTAGCTCGCACCCTACAAAGTCAAAGCCGCCGTAATGCGCTGCTATTGCGCTAGAGCCGCTGCCAAGGTGCGTGTCTAGTATCAGGTCGCCCTGCTTGGCGTAGTGCTGCAAAATCCATTCGTAGAGCTTTACTGGTTTTTGTGTTGGGTGTATGCGCATCTCTTTGTTTTTCATGTCACCCTGCAGCATTCCCTGCCACTGAAATCTAAACCGCCTAACAGCAGTCTTAAAGCTAGTCCACGCCAATTCACAGTCAGCAAAATCTGTAGCCCCGTTTTCTTTGTCCCAAACAATCCAGCACGGCGAGTTGCACATAAACGGCATGGCATCAATAAAATGGTTAGCGCCCCATATAATTTGGTTTTTGCTAACTCTGCGCAATTCATCAAAATATGCGCTATCTGGTGCGAAAACATCGCCACCCGAAAACGCCTTATAATCCTTTGCCACAGCTAACTTTCCACGGCTTGCATTTCTATCGCCGTTTTCACCTATCCCATACGGCGGATCAACGCAGGCCAAATCAAAAGCCTTATCCGGCAATCCACGCATGTATTCCATACAGTCAATATTTAGCAACTCAATCATATCCCTGCATCCTCTCGTAATTTACGCATCAATTCAGCGCGTTCTGCCGGTGTTGGCAATACTCGCTCTGGTTCTGGTAGAAATAATCTATGGCTTGCATTCAAGTGCCGCTTTGCGCCTGCAAGGATTAAATCAACATCAGGCCATGACCATCCGTCTTGCTCCTGCGCTTTCATGGTTCTGGCGTTGTCAATAGCTGCGTTTATTTCTGATATGTCCATCGTTTCTATCTTGTCAGTAACAAGCGCCCTGATAATTTGCTCATCTCGTTCAGTAGGCCATTGAGCCAACATCTTTGACCGGCCATAAACTGCTGAAAGCAATTCAAAGAAAATATCTACCTTATTAATTTCCACTTCGCGCCCCCTTGATCTTTCCATCTTTTGCGAGTCCTAGAGCTTCAAGCGTAGCCATATCAGCGTTTGCAAGTCCAGTAAGGCGTTTATCAGCATCACGCTCTTTTGCTTCCTGCGTGAGTTCGTAGTAGGTTTTTTGCTGGTTGCCGTCGTTTATCTCTTTCTCATACCACGATGCCTTGAATCCTGCCCAATTCTTAGCGGCTGAAAATGTTATTGCCTGCGCAACCGTAAGCCCTGCAATTTTTGCCTGTGTCTCAATAAGCGATAGGGCAGTCAATGTTAGTTCGCCAGCCTTTTTGTTTTTTCTGGCTTTCATGTAATCGTCGGCCACTTGTGGCAATAGGTCTGGAACTGTGTTTAGCAATTCACGGCCATCTTGTTTTTTAGGCTTAATCACAGCAACCGCTTTAGCGGGTGCATTATCTTTTATAATGGTTACTGGTTCTTGGTTACTGGTTAGTTGCACATCTGTTGAACACGTGTTCAGCGTTTGTTTGCGTTGTGCTTTCCTTTGTTCAGATTTAACCTTTCTTGCCTCTGCCGAAGCCTTGCCAGCTTTTGACTTAATGCTTGAATTTGTTCGATATTTTTCTATTTGTTCATCACAGTAGTCATGGCTGTACACTTCGCCAGTCAGGACAAAGAATTCATCTAAAACAGCCTTCAATGCTGTCTTTTCATCATCAGA
>OFQY01000220.1_pt1 | contig 25282 bp, 30 predicted proteins | sample 1542991 | NCBI WGS metagenome assembly OFQY01 (sample SAMN07774224, study PRJEB24372) | wastewater metagenome | isolation source: Exp Tend VB 10WW | collected 2016-02 | reverse complement strand
TCATAGTGTAATAATGAATTATTGGTTTAATTAATCTTGCTTCTTCCAAGGTTGTTGATAAAATATCCAGTTAGGTATAGCTGTATTCTTCTTATCAATAGGCTGTAATTTTACAATACTGTCGGGAATAACTATCTTACCTCCATAGCTATATACTACCTTCGAAGTATCGTTTGGCAATGTCCACTCTACTACTATAGTAGTGGATGGATAGTTATCACAACTCCATGACATATAGGAGTATGTCCTCACTAAATCCTTTAATGGAGTAGGTAGTTTATACAGTACTCCATTTGATTGAGCCTTAGAGAAAATTGATAATAAAATGAATAAGGCTAATAATAATTGTTTTTTCATTGTTTTTTATATTTATTGGTAATATTGTATCCATGAGTCTGTTCCTGCAACATTTATTTTTATCCATCCTACAGGTGTAATGGTGTTAGATGGAGTACCACTTGTAGCATCCCACTTATAAGTATTTCCACTTGTTCCTAAAACCGATATATCTCCCGTAGCTTCTATAACATTTGTGGTAGCTCTCAACGCTCCATTTGATCCTGCCTGTATATGAGCATTATTAGGAAACATTAACTTAACGTGTGTACCTATACCTTCTGCTACTTGAAATACAGGAGTATTTATACCACTTCTATTATATCCTATAATATCTGCTGAAAAGCCGCCAGTCGCTATACTCAGTAGGGTCATGTTGCTTGATGATGAATTACCCCACGTTCTAAAAGCTGTCGTTGAATTACCCCAAGAGTGTATGACATCATTTTGCAAATTTATTCCCCCAGCACTTGTGAAAGAGCCTGATATAACAGCTAAACTACCATTAACTAACAAAGAGTATGATGAATTGACAGCTGTATTAATAGATACGTGTCCAGATAAATCGTCTCTTATATCACCTGCTGTTATTACAGAGCTCGATGAAAATGTGGGAACATAATTTGCTACACCACCACTAAAAGCAGAGGTTGTCATTAAAGTACCTGATGTCGGCAATGTAACGTTGGTTGAACCTGTTGTGGTAAGCGTTAGTGAGTTTGCCCCTGATGTTGTAAAGGATGAGGCTGTACTGATATTGCCGCCTAATGTAATTGTCTTGCCGCTGTTGGCAACACCTGTACCACCGTACAAACCGGCGATAACGCCACCGTTCCATGTACCTGTAGTAATAGTTCCTAATGTTGTGATATTAGTACTGCCCAAATAAGTAGCGGTTAAATAATTTCTTGTAACAAACCAAGATGCTGATGTGTCCGTGTATTTCACCCTTGCATCTATTCGTGTGCTTATACTTGACGTATCCGTACTCTGATTGCTTAACTTCTTCCAAAGCACCCCATTATAATAATATATATTACTATCGCTTGCAACTACTACCCTACCGATAGTACGGCAACCACTACAATACGCTTTACCTCTCGTTGTGTCAATCTTTGGTACTGACATAAGGCTATCAAACTGCCTGCCGCCCTGCTCCTTATATACAGTAGTTGCACCACCTGTATTAATGATAGTTTGCGCATTTACATTCAACGCCAATAATAGAAATAATATACTAAGCCTCATTGTACAATACATTTAACCAAACATTACTCAATCCACCGATAACCGTAAAATCCAATGTGCCTGTAGTGGAATTAAAACTCCATCCTTCTATTGCGCTATCTTGCACCTGCGTACCACCTACGAATACCAATAATACTTCAGCGGCTACCAATTGACTTATAACAAACGTATTACCGTTGGCTATATCAGTACCTACTTTTAAGGCTATTGACCTTGTCTTGTCTGTTATAATCATGCTTTCCTCTGTTGCCGTAGCGTATGTATAGCCCTGATTGTAAATTAATACATCGGTTATTAACGCATCGTCATAAACAAAAATACTATTATTTGCTGTATTATACAAGGGATTATATACCCCGTTATCTTTTAATAATTTACCCAAATATTTATAGCTACCGTAAGTATTAAGGCATATATCTAATATCGTCTGATTGCTATGCGCCCTATAATCTCGTAGCATTTGGGTTGATTGTCAATTTGCCGTTAACGAATTTTACCGATGGGTTAGGGCTAACAAAATATCCGTCTAATTGTAGCTGTATCTTTATATCCTGTGATAGTAATTGCGGACTTGCAGAACCATTCAAGAACCGATATAACCCCACACCGTCTGCAGGGTATTGCTTCCACCATCCCTTAAATGCCGTAATGGTATCTTGTACGTGTTGGGTATCGCTATCCGCTATAACTAAATCCCCGTTAGCAAATAGCAAGTCGCCAGTATCATAGGCATTGCCTGCGCCATCCCCTAATTTATAGTCTTTAGATGCTGCCATGATAGCAAATTTACATAGGATTATTGTAATATCAAAAGGTATTTTTAAGGGCTTCGGATGCTATAATTTCATCTTATGTTAACGTAGCAAGTGCGTAAATTTCGGTACGCATGCAGATACTTAATATAAGATTGATTATAGTCAACGAAACTGAAGCGAATGGTAAAGGGGCGATTAAGCCCCTTATGTATTATATTTGTAGTATGGCACATGAAATAGAATGTGATATAGTATTATATGAAATAAGCGAAGCCCAAGAAAATGACGGTGGTTTTGCCAGTTTTGGCATAACATACGATGAACTTTCTAATATCAGAAGCAATGCTAATACTGAAGCTATTAGTAACAATTGGGGTACAATAACCTCTATACTTATTGTTGATGGGTTTATTGAACGGATACCGAGTAGCAGGAACTATAAGATAACTACAAAGGGTATAGCTTTTTTAGCTACTGATAAATATGTTAATAGAGCAAAGCGATGGAAGTTACAACAAGATAAGAATGAGCAAGAATTAAGAAAACTTAATTGGGAAGTAAGTAAGTTAGGGGTTACTTATAGGCTTGCGTGGGCTGCGTTCATTTTGTCTATTATAAACGCAGTACCTAATTCATCATGGCATCAGCTATATGCCAAATTGCAACAATTATTGCAACTATTGTAATTAACCCAATAACTATCTTTTCCTTCAATTTGCAGCATTAGCAAATCTATTTAATATAATGCCAATTATCGAACTAATCAGCGATGAGCGTTTTGTTCTATAATGAAAAAGCATTATGTTATTTAGATTTAAGTATAGGCAATATCGCCAACACAAATGTAATAACTATATTTTACATTTACAAACTTTCACCATGAGTAACCGCCGTATTTTCTATATCCGACTTGGTAGTTTGGCTCAATTGCTGTGCGAACCATGCCGCTGCGGCTGCTTTTAACGCTGCGCCCCCATCATTGGATACTGGCGTCCACCCACTAAATACCGTTTTTAGGGTATTTATATCTTGTTCAATGGTATTTATCTTGCTAACTAAATCCTCTATCTTAATCAACCCACCTAACGAACCGTCATTGATTTGCACCCCATCATTAGTTACCATCACACCCATGTCGCCCACCACAAACAGCACCTTATCTAATTGGCTATACATAGCCACATAGGGCGTACACCCATCAGCAACACATATCACTACCTGACTATCTACCGATGGCACTAACAACATGCCATCTTCAACCCCTGCCATTATTTGAACATCGGGAATAGAAGCCGTAAAATCAGATACAGCCGTTACGTTGCATGTGCGCTTTGACACATCTACACTATCAACTGTACACAATACATATCCTGCATCTGCGCCCCCGACTATTTGCTGTATAGCTTTTCGTATCTGCTGGCTCATATAGATGTTTTATAGTCTAATGTTACAATCTGTCTTAACCCATTAACTCCGCCTTTATATTCTACTTTCTTTATCTTATATGTGCCGTTCATTTCAACCAATACAGGATTGACAATACTTAGATTATCCCCATGCTGAATAAACGGGTAGCCGAATGTTTCAATAGTGCCAATATACCCTGTATAGTAAAATTTCTTTAGCCTCGCTTCGGCATTATCTATCATATCCTTTACGCTCGTACCCTGATAATAGGTAAAGTCGTAACGCTGCCCCTCTACGTTTTCAGGCGCAGGATTAGCGGCTGTTATTTCCTGTTTAGTAAATACCCCGTTCTTATAGTATATAAGGTATTCAACTTTTTTCTTTTTAGTCTTTGCAGCACCGTCTTTAGTAGTACCGTTTGACACATCGTCAATAGTGTGAACACGTGCGCTTAGTGCAACATCCTCTTTCCGCCTGTATTGCAAGTCGCTGTCTATGATGTTCTTTTGAAATGTCAAAGCAGGATTACTTGCTTCGTTCTCATCATATAAAGGGAAGCCAACGCGCAATTCACCATTGCGGATATAGCTATATATATTAGCGCCTTTCTTTAGCTTTGCCAACGCCTGCGCTACACTATCCCCTTTAGTCGTGAAATACCCTACATCGTATTTAATGCTCGTTTCTGTTGTAGTGCGTACTGTTATTCCTGTATTAGCGCACATTTCAGATAACATCTTCTCTACCGTGTACCCTTTCCAAACCTTATCTTTAGCGGGCGTTTGTTTTAGCTTCCACATAGCATCTTCACACTTAAATCCAAACGGCTTACCTGTTGCTATATCACTTATATACCCATCAAACCAAAGTCCAGTACTATCTACATATGTGCCATCTAAATCTACAAATCTATACCCTGCGTATATTTGCACCTTGTCGCCACGCATGATAAACGGGTTATCATTATTAAAACCCCCTACGTTAAAATCCTTGCTGTAAAAGTTTTGCAGCTTGCCGTCTTTATCTTTGGCATATATTTTACGGGGCAGTATCACTTCGGCTGTACTCGTTAAATCCTCCCAAGTACTCTCGATATGAAACTCATTACAGAAATTGAACGTAATTTCTAAATCACGCCCTGCCCCTTGCTGCGTTACTACTATGATATTTACAGGCGTTAGCATTATTGGCTTTGTAGGGTTATGGCTTCTACTGTGTTATCACTTAGCAATGTGCAATTAAATACTTGCATGCTATTACTCCCTTCCGTTTGAGGAAATGAAAAATCACTTACTACCACATCGGATATATCAAATTGTGTTAGGTAATTCGCTGTAACTTTTATCGGCACACCCGCCCTTAGTATCTTAATAAAATCAGATACTTCAACGCTTGGGTATTCACCGTTAGCACCTGTTATTACCCCCATTACAGTAATGCGATAATCATCCAATCCGATGTATTCTTTTACCGTACCATCACGCCCAGATATTTGTGTGGTAACTATATTCTTTGACTGGTCAACAATTAATAAAACCGTCTGAAAGTTGATAGTCGGTATTGTTACGCTATTACCTGCGTCATCTATGTATGTCTTTCCGTTAAATGTCAAGTCGCTGTAAACAGGCGTATTCAATGTTGACATTGCAATAGGCTCATCTACCGATAGCGTCCTATCAATAGAGAACCTGTAAGGGTTAATAGCGGATATGATAACATTGTTTTGAAGCCCGAATACGTTTTCTAATGGTAGTGGCGGCTTCGGAATATCGTAAACTGTTTTACTCATTATTGCCCTCCTGCTATTTGAACGTCATTGGTAGCATCCAATAACGCACGTGTTAATAATTCTTTTACTTTGGCAGGGGATTGCATGATATTGGTAGTTTCTACTGTGAATTTCTCTACTAACTTACCTATGCTGATATTGTATGTTATTACCTTCTGCCCTTGAATACCACCTACTTTTGTTTTTGGTGTAGTGGTAGTATCAGGTTGAACCCCTACCGCTTTTGCAGCCATTGCAGCGGGTTTTACATAAGGTGTTTTAGATGCATTGTCCTCGTTAAAACTATCTACGCCACCTTTATACCCTTTATCAAAGGCCTCTTTTGCACTCTTACCGAAATTATGATACGCCGTAACCGCTTGGTCTAATCCTTTTTGTATCTGTTCGCCATCTAATGTGAATACTCCTGCAATGACATTAGCCAGTCCAGTAAACACACCAATAACAAAGTCTTTAATAAATCCTACCAATCCTTTCATTACTTCCCACGCACCCATAACAGCACCTCTAAACCCTGCAAAGTGTTTCCATGCGTATGTAACGATACCCGCCAACGCTGTGATAGCCAATATCACCACTCCGATTGGATTAGCGTCTAAGGCTGCATTAAACAACCATTGTATAGCCGTAGCGGCTTCAAGTACTAAGTTGTATGCAGCCGTTGCAATAGTAGCACCATGTATGTATCCTGTGTATAGTAGCAACCCTGCGCCCAATACCTCTAATACTTCTCTGTTTTCTTTCACCCATGTTGCTGCGCTATACAAAACCGTAACAAACCCATTAAGCGCATTTACCACGCCCTGTATTACGGGTAGTATTGCAGGTAGTGTTTTAACTATCAACTCCCCTACACGCTCCTGAACTTCGCCAAACTGTTGCTTCATTAACTGCCACCCACCCAGGCCTGCTTTTGCTGCTGCTTCGGCACTACCTCCAAACTCCTTAGATAGCTCCCCCAATATCATGGCTTGAGCTTCTGCTAAATGGTTTGTTTCTGCAAGGGTTTTGATAGTTTTCTGTTGCTCTGCGCTAAATGACACACCTACCCTACGCAATGCCTGCAATCCTTTTACAGGCTCGTTCAATGCCTTACCTACCTGAACCGCAGCCTGTGATAAATCTAAATTCATCTTAGTGGCTAAGTCCTGAATAACAGGGGTAGTCTGCATTAATATTTCACCACGTATATTGGTGAAGGTTAACAGTAGCGATTGCGCCGCTTCTGTTGTTTCATCTGTAAATAGTCTTGTTTTTTGTAACGCTTCGGCTTGCTTTATTAACGCCTCACTTGTTACCCCTGCAATCCCTGCCGTAGATACTAACGAAGCGTTTAACTGCGCTATGGCTTTATCTTGCTTATCCCATTCTTCAAGGCTGCCCGACAATAACCCCATAATACCCGCAGCACCAAATGCCAATGCAGCACCGACCGCAAGCCCTTTTATGGCTGACTGCGTAGCTATTACTTTACGTTCAAAGTTATCGGTAGCCGCTTCGGCACCTTTTAGCTTATCGGTAAATAAGTCTTTAAGGGATAATGTATATTGTACTTTATTATCAGCCATTACTTAACTTTTAATATCCCCAATTCAATTAACACAAACTCTAATTCAAACCACCGCTTCCAAAAATCATCTTCGCTTAACTCATCAGGGTTTATATGAAAATAGTAGCGAAGCCACGCACTAATTTTACGCTCCTCGCTACTATCTTTAGTTACCTTGAACTCTGTTATTTTTTTTTAAACTGGTCTTGCGAGGCTTGTATTATCTGATTAACCTTACCTGCTGCGCCAAAGAAATGATTATCATTCTTTAGTATTCGCTGCGCATCGCCTTCATCTTTTAATAAAAGCAGTTCAACCATTTGAGTAGAAGCCGAAGCCAGCCCCTGCATAGCTTTATCCAAATACATCGTCTTGGCTGCCCTGTCAGGCTCACGCAAATAGCCTATCACAAATTCGTCACCCTCAATAAATATCATTGGGTGAACTTTGAACTTTAATTCTGCTGATAGTTTTGCCGCTTGCTCCTCTACTTCTATTTGTTTTTGTTCTACTTGTTCCTGTGTTATCATATCAGGTTGTTGTTTGTTATCTTTCTATGCCTGCAATTATTATCGGTATTGTTATCATTAGCTTAGTATCGCCTTCGTTTGCATCCAATGGGTTCTCTAAGAACTCGCATGAGCGCAAAACTTCTGTTGAAGGCAAAACACCATCACCCCCGAATAATACATTTATATCAAAAGCAGGTATTAGCAATGGATTACGGTCGGGTGAAGCTGCTATAATACGTTTCCATTCATCGGTAAATATTTCTATGCTTGCTTCATATTCAGTTCTACCATACCCCCTGCTTACAGGCTCACTACCTGCGCCATAGTTATTGGTTTTTTCTTGCTTGCTCTTGTATGATATTTTGCTAATACCAAACATAGGCTGCCCCAATATTATCGCAGTAATGTTAGCCCAACTATAATTGACACCGTTCTTTAATACTGTTGCCATGTTTTATTTCTTATAAGGCTATTACATAGCCGATGTTAACTGTTATGTTTCTTGCTACACCCACACCAACCAAGCTAATCGCTACCACTACCTTAGATGTAGTTTGCACATCTTGTGCTGGGTTAATAGTTATCGCATATGCGCTCAATTCCGCATCCCTAACCATCTGGTCAAGATTAGGTCTTGCTGCCGTTGTAAGTATCGCTATTGTGTTATCGGTCATTGTACCGTCACCATTTAGCACCAACGGGCTATTAAGTTTTGGTAGCAACCCCTGATAAACACCCCTGATAGCCTTATCAATCGTTCTGTTATTCTCTATATAAGCGTAATCGCTTGATGTAGCAACTGCCGTATGGCTGTCATTCCAAAAAGAACCTGCTAACCCTACACGCTTGGTTAAGAATATGTAACGGTAGCTATTTAATGTGTTCTTTAACGATGTAGTCATATTGTTATACAACACACCATTTGCAAATGCCACTACTTCATTCTCTACCCCATTAGATACATCGTACGCCTCAATCCATGCGATACTATCAGATACTTTTGATGAGCTAACAGTGCCTATCAAAGCGCCGATATTAGTTACCGATATGCCAGTAGTCAGATACAGCAATGCGCCTAACCCTGCGCCATCCTGTGATATACATGCGCTCACTTCGTAGTTACTATAAGTAGCTAAGTTTATCAGCGTACTTAAATCACTAATAGCCGCTATGTTTGCAGCGTATTGGCAACACAAAGGCTTATGTAGGTCGTATTGTGTATCTAACTGCGTTTGTATCGCTGTTAGGTCAGATGCTACGTTTGCTGCTGTCCTTGCTACTGTCTGATATACTGCTATTTGCCTGATTGAACCGTTAGCGTATGTTTGCATGTCGGCAATCTCACTAAAGGTATAAGAACCAGGTACAGGGAAAACACCCACATACATATTGCCTGTAGGGTTCATTCTGAAATATTCAGAAATATGGTAGTGATATAATACACGCTTAGATGCTACGCCACCGCTAAAATCCGTCAATGTACCTGCCACCGTACCTGTGATAGTTACCGCAATCTTGGTAGCACTATTCAGATATACACCTAACCCTGCTTTTGCAGATATGGTAATGGTAGATGTGTTAACAGAAGATGTATAGCCATGCGCATATGTCAATGCGTTAATAGCACTATTCAATGATGCTGCTAACAATGCTGTTGTACTATCGCCCGATACTACGGTATATTCACAAAGCGTAACGGTAGTAGTTGTAGTTGAACCATCGGAATTAACCAGAGGCTCTAATACTGTTATTTTAACCACATCCGCAGCCGCGCCTTTGTTAGTTACTAAGTATGTAGCCGTTGCCTTTGTTTCATCTGTATAAGTATCTGTGATACCTAAATCTTCTGCATCTTCAAGGCTAAAAATCTGCTTTACTTTATTGCTACTGTCAAAGCCTGAAGGATAGGTATTGTTATACACCAAAAGACCGCTAATATAATCGCTTCCTTCTGCTGCACGCCCTAAACCGCCTTTGCCTTTAACAAATACTATGTCATTAATAGCCATTATTTATTTCTTTTTAGGCTTCTTATCTAATGTTGTTTCCGTTTCGGCTACTGCTGTTACTTTACCAAGTACCGCATCTCTGCTAAACTCTTTATACCCTTCGGTAGGTTGAAACATCCATTCGCCTGCTGCATTAACAAACACCCTCGTTAAATGAGGGTACTTGTTAAGCATATCTATTATCCCTTGTGCGTATGTCATTATTGAACTGTTCTGTATGCTTCCACCCATTTGCTGCCGTCAAAAATCAACGTAACGATTAACCTTCCATTAGTAGAGAGTGTACCAGTTCCTGCCGTAAGCATATTAGAACCCGTAAACTTTAAAAACTTAGAAGATGAACCCGATGCTATAATCTCGATACGGTCGCCTGCATACGATGTGGATGTAGATGCTATCTTAAAGGTCAAGCTATCCACCAAAGCTACCCGAACAATAGAGTGATACGCCTTAGGTGTAAAACTTGTAGTGTCCGCTGCTGCCGCATCTGTTACTGATGTATAAGTATTTGTTAATACCCTGTAAGTATTATCACGTCCTGCGGTCGTACCGAAGCGTGGTGATGTAGATTGCGCCGATGCTGCAAAGCCGCAAATCATAAACAATGCTATTAATATATTTTTCATTTATTCTGTTGTTTTATTGTTGTTTTAATTAAGCACCGTAGTAAACAATTTCCTCGTCCCATCCAAAGTTCACATCTGCTTTCATTAACATTTTAATGAAGTATAACTCTGAATTGTTTTGAACTTTTTGCAGTTGCAATGAAGCGTCATCAACACTATTCATACCAACCCAAAGGTTTGAACCCATATCAGGCAACCCTTTAGCTATGATGTAAGTATCCGCAGGGAAATCAGCAATAGGAATTACTTTTTTACCCTTGAACAGCTTAACACCTGATTGAGTAGTATCAATACCCTTGTATGTTTGAGCTATCTGCGATGTTGCATAGAAATCATAAGTGCCGTAAGAGCAAAAATACTTCATGTCATCATCGTAACGCAACGCTTCAGGTATCTTATTATATCCTTTCAAAAACTCGTCTTGAATGTTTGAAGCACTCAATGTAGTTGGAGACGCTACTTTGTTTGTACTCGAGCTTGCGCTTGCACGTGTAACCCAACCGTTGAAATACTTATATATAGTAGTCAACGCTGTATTACCCTGCCAGATAATTTTGTTGAAGAATTTAGTGTGACGCTTCATAACCTCTTGCACTACCACACTTTCAACACTAACAGGTAAAGCCCTGTCTATCAATGTTGGGTTTAATTGTGTAGCATACCAATGGTCTTCAAAATCACGTGGGTTAAACTCAACATAAATCATGTAATCCGCAGGCACAATTGTTTGACCTGTTACAGTCATTGTACCCTTTGATGTAGGCGTTGCTGCCCTATCTTGGATTAAGTCTTCATAATCAGCATCCCAACGTGGAATAGTGAATTTCTTTTTGATGCCATCTTTTACATAGCAATGCCCACCTTTGATAGTATCAGCACCTGTTATCGCCTTAACGATAAACTGCCCTGCTGCTTCACCTGCATACGTGGTATCATTAATTACAAAACCGTCTGCCATTTTATTTTAGTTTATTATGTTATTGTTTACTTGTCCTGTTTTTTATTTCTGCCATGATGTTGCCTACGTGGTACGGGGTAACATCATTTTCTGTTTTTTCTTCATGCTTTGGTGCTTCGATTGAACCCGTAAGGCTGTTTAAAAGCAATTCAGTACCTTCAAAATTCGCCACCGCTTGAGCTTCCCAATTTTCTGATGCTTCATTCTTGATTTTACCTGCTTTTACAGCCGTTTCAATCAGTACTTTAGCTTTCACTTTCTTGGCTTCGTTTTCTGCATTTGTTTTAGCTGTTTCAAATTCATTCAGCTTATTTTGCACTTCCAGTAAAGCCGCTTCCGATGCTGTCAACTTGTTTTGTATTTCCGCAGCACTCGCTTCCGCAGTAGTAGCCCTGTTTTCTATTTCCTTAATGCTGTTTAGCAAGGCGTCTTCGCTCGCCTCTGTATTAAGTTTCAGGTAATTAAAAACTTTATCCATTTTTGTAGTTTTATTGTTATTTAAACTATTAAGTATTTTATTTGCCGATGCCCACATAGCCTTTGCATCATTACTAACAGTCATGCGCTTCTTATTGTAATCACTGCTAACGCTTATCTCATCGCATAGGTTGTTTTCAAATGCTGATGTGGCGTTCATCCATGTAGTTGCAGCCATCCAATTATTGACAGTATCTGAACTTCTTCCGCTACGGGTTGCAATCATGCTGTTAACGCTTTCTTTAAATGCGTTTAGCATCTCGCTATTCTCATCAACACTATTGTTAAATGGATTGTGCATCATTAACAGCGCATAGTCATTCATATATCTTTTACGCCCTGCTTGGAAAATAAGCCCTGCACTTGAAGCACATACACCCACATTGTAGGTATCAACCTTAGTATTAGACTTGAGGATAGCGTTATATATTGCCATTGCATCCATAACCGCACCGCCTACACTATTAATCCAAACCTGAATACGCTTTTTACCCATACCGTCTAAAGCCATGATTTCACGTGCGCATTGGTCGCCCATGATACCCATGCCTTCCTCATCATCCATGCCTATATGCCTGTCAATCAGGACTATCGGCTCATCGGCTAACTCGTCTATGGTATAGTTGAAATACATTTCTACATTAAAATTGGGATTATTTGTTACCAATAGCCAAAATGTACATTACCTTTTTAAGTAATAAAAAAGGGAGCGTATAAACGCCCCCATTCACCAATTAACCCCTAATGGAAACTATTCTTTATTTTTTGCTATCGGTATGTTCTTGTCTTTCAAATAACTATTCAACGCCTCGCATACAATGGAGCTTTTAGTTTCCCCCGTTGACTTAGAATAGTTATCTAATTTTTGCAGTAGCACAGGACTTGGGTAACAATTTACCTGCCTTTCTTTTGCAACACTTGTTTTTTTATCGCTCATTATAGACCGTAAATTGTTACCGAAACTGTTTTATCTCCATCTAATACACCCATGTATTCTAACTCAATCTTGTATATCTGCGTAGTAGTTATTGAAGATGAATTACCGCCAGTTGTATGCAAGTAAACAGCCCCGTTCTTTGGCTTGGCAATAATATATTGCTCTGTACCTGATACGTTTACTATTAACGCATCGCCATTATTGATGTAAGCAAACACAGTTTGCTTACATCCTACCTTAGCGTTTGTTAAATCAACATCTACCTGTGGAGCAGATGCAGCCGCAGTAACATATATATTCCTGTTAATTCTAAAATCATATGTGTAGCTACCTGCCCATGATGATAATGTTAAATACGCCCCAGTAGATAAAGGTATACCCATAAAAGCGGAATAATCAGAAATACCGCTACCACTTGCGCCACTCTCTATTTCTACCTTCTCAATTTTGTGTACGTTAGGCGTACTGCCGTCTGTCATGGTTACTGGGTCTGCCGTAGGGTCTGTAAAGTAGGTAGTTTTAATATTACACACATAGGTATTACCCCCACCAGGTACGGCTGTTGAGCCTTTAGCATCCATTAAATACACCTTGCCATTGTAATACACAGCTCCTGCGCTTACGGTATAGTTACCACCGCTAATACTTACCAAGCAACCATATATAACATATACTGTCGTTGATGGCGTGCCTAAACCTGCTGTATTGCCTGTGAGAATAGCGGCAAATACTTCTTGATACGCACTTTGTAAATGCGACCATGTGCCTTTTTTAAATGGTAATAACGCATTTAAAGTAATATTGCTATTATCTATTGTTTTCATATTAGTATTGTACTATATCGTAAGTTGCCTCTGCGGCAATAATATTGTTTACAAATTGTTGTATTTCTTCATCGCCACCTGTGGGATATAATGCCGTAGGTATGTTAATAGTAAAATCTACATTCGATGTATAGTTGACACTATCTCCGACAAAACCACTTGACGTATCATAACCTACTGCGCTTGCATCTGATGTATCACCTGTTATAAACGCCCGTATTACTGTTGCGTTTTTAGTAACATATATACTGCTTGTGCTTGGTGGCTGTTGAAATGTGCCGCCAAACCATTTATTCAAAGCGTACTCTAACACTAACTTTGTGCTGTTGTATTTGATACGCTCATACACGCCTATGTAGTTATCCTGAACCTTAAACCACCAATCACTATCAGTAACATCATTGCCTGTATTGCTTGCCTGCTTACTTTCATACACAACATGGTCATATATAGCTCTATCCTGATAACCGTATGTCGTACCTACATTATAAGCCGCGTAGCTTGAACCGTTAACGAAGTCCTCAAAGAAATTTGTATTAGCCCAAACCATTGGCGAACACAATGCCTTAACCCAAGCCTTATGAACTGGCAGCCTGTGGTTAGGTGGCAATACGTTTACCGCAAAATCGTTATAGTCTGTGCTGTACATTATTGTGCTTCAAAGGTTAACGTGTCTGCAAATGTATCTCCGCTATTATCTTCCTGAATGATATACCCTGCTACTGTCTGCCAGTTACGGGCTATCAATGTGTTGTTATCTACTAATAAATATCTTTCATCTGCTACTGTTGCATCTGCCCTTGCACCTACATTGTTTAATACCACATCATTAACGCCTGTAACGCCCCGTATAACCGTTTCTATATCACTAACTAATATCTTACCGTTAAAGTCTATTCCTGCCATGTATGCCGTTAATGCGGCTATTACATTAGCTTCTATTACTGCGCTATACTGCCCTTTGTAGTAGATAGTAGCCCCTATGTATAGTCTATCGGGTGCTAAGCTGATAACCTGATAGTTGGCGTTACAGTTACCTATCGTATCTATATAATCCTGTGCTGAAGATTTCTCTAATGACGTTAACGCTTCGGGTGTTGAACTCTTAGCTACTTTTATTTGCACTACGTTATATATCTGCCTGTTTACGCTGCACCGTGTTATAATCTGCTTAGTAGCATCAATAGTAGGGTATGCGTATGCGAATGTTGTAGTGTTTAATTGTACTATTTGTGGTGTGGTAGCATCGTACTGGAATTTAAACATTTGCGCTTGCACCCATGCTGTATTTGCAGAAGGCGCAGCATCTACGATAGATTGCACATTATCTTTCTCAAGCCCCATCAATTGCTCAAATGTGCTTTGTGCTAATGCTACCACATACGCCCATAACCGCCATAACGCCCTGCGGCTTGTACTGGTAGCCCCCGACAAATCAGCGTCACTTTGTACGCTTGCTATTATGCTATTCTGTATTTCTTCTACTGAACGTGACATTAACTACCTTTTAAATATGGTGGTTCACTATACTCTACTGTCAAATCTAAATCCGTTGGTGGCGTTGTTTCTATCCAGTCGGTACTATCGTCATCAATAGGGCTGCCTTTAGTATCTACAAAAGCTGATTTAAATTCCAGTATATAGTGATATAAATTATTGTGTTCGTAGTCTTGCCTTTCATTCATAAACATTAAGTTACCAAAGTTGGTAGGCTTTATGCCTGTAATAACAGCCTTAATGCCATCACGCCAATCGTACACGTTCAAATTCTGGTCTAATGTACCATCGGCTGCGTCTAATTCAGTATGTAGTAAATGTATTCGTATGATATAATCCTGACACGTCATGCCGCTACCTAATCGTACCGCTTCTTCTAATGCTTCCAACTCCAATAACGCCGCAGGGCAAGCAAATGAATACCCCGAACCGTCCAACAATCGGCTTGCATGATTATTCCATACAGCAACAAACATAATACCTGATATGGTATTTAGTTTTGTTAGTATATCCTGTATAGCTGTTTTAATCAGGCTTGCCATATGCTATCAATCTCTTTTTCTATCAGTTCTTTTTGCTTTATTCTTAGCTGCACACTATCCCTCATGTATGTTCTTTCAGGCATGTTATCCAAGCCATCATTATGCCTTGCAGCGTATGGCAAATCTACAACTAATTTAATCAAATTAAAAGTAGTTAATTGTTTACTTGCCGATACTGCCCGTCTTAATCTACCCGTACCGATTAATATCGGTTTAGTGCGTCTGCTAAGTCCTTTCTTCTTAGGATATTTATATTCGGGAGTATCAGGAATACGCCTGTTTACTTCCTTCCATTGATTAGTTTCAAAGCCTTGCTTTACAAAGTTGGCACTAAAATGATTGACAGCCTGATTAGCTAATTTAACAGGCAATACCCGTTTAGTAGTTTGCAGGTTCTTAATCACTTTATCTATACCAAATTTACTCACGCTTCGGCTATTTTTTTAAATTCCACTACTAATGGCTGTGTTTGCAATTGGCTACCCTTTACAATGTCAACTAACCCTTCCCAACTAACAGAATTACTATCAACATCCCAACCACACCATTTAGCATACTCAATAAACATTTTCCAATAGTACGGACTAAGGCTTATCCTTTCGGGTGTGCCTACTATCTTATTGTTTGCCCTTTTATAGTGGCTAACACACGCACCCACCATGTCAACGGCGAGGCATCCCGTAGGTTTGTATATGCTGAAATATTTACTCATCATTATCAGGTATTGGTAATCCAAAATTATTTTCACCTAATGACTTAGGCGCACTTGTAAAATATGGGTGTTCATCACTAAACACTACCTTATCTTTACCTACATTCATTTTAAACACATCGTCCATTTCATCCGATGTGTCGGGCTTATCCTGCGTTACTTCTACATCGCTATCCTCTTGCAAAACAATACACATGCAATTATGAACTATTCCTATACTTGTTATGTACGAATTATCTCTATTTACTGTAAAATTGTTTATGTTGCCTTTGTATTGTACATTTGCAATAGAAACAACATTATTGTAAGTCATATGAAAAAAGGAATACAGCCAGAAACCTATCTTAGAATTGAAGCGATTGAGGGGCGCACCACCCGAGAAGCCCTCGCCGCCATGTACATCAATGGTGCTGCTTCTAAAAAAAGCATTTGCGCTAAATGGGGTATCAATACTCGTACCCTTATCAGGATATTTAATGAATTGGGCATTACCACAAAAACCGCAAGCGAAAGCGTTCGCCTTCAATGGATAAATGCCGATGAAAGGAAAACAAAACAATCGGGTGCATTTACTGATTATCGCGCTAACAATCCTCATCCAATGCTTGGTAAAAAAAGAATAGATGCTTCTAAAAGAATGACTACTAATAACCCTATGTTTGATAAGTCTATAAGGGATAAGGCTAACAATAAAACAATACAGACTTATAAGCAAAATCCAAAAAGATTTGGCATGTACCATAAGCCCCCTAATGAAACTGAAAGTATTATTTTTAATATGCTCAAAAGTAAAGGGCTTAATGTCGTTGCTAATGAATTGGTTAACGGTAGGTTTGTTGATATTTTTATTCCTGAATTGAATATAGGGATTGAATGCGTTCATACAAGCCGCTTTCCATTGCCTTTTGATAGGCATAAGCAAATAACATCCAACGGCTCGCATATTATTTATGCAGTTAATGACTTTATCAAATCCAGTATCGTTGGATTGATTTATGACTATATCATTAACCCTGATATTTTCGGCTTTCTTCCACCCATTAACAGTCAATATACTATGATTTTTGGTAGAAGAAACGGTGTTATTTTTGATTGTGATATTAACCAATTCACCATCAATAAAATTCGTATGAACGGCGTCTATATTACATACGTTTCCACTACCCCCGATGATAGCGTCATTAACGCTTAGTGTTTCAATGTTTAACCATCCATTAGGTGTTAATACTTTTGTCCCATCAGGAAAACAATTATAGTGATTAGGTGGGTAGAACGTACCCCAAAACTCATCATCAACTGGCGCAACTGTGCCATCTAAGTCGGTACATATCGGGCAAGCTGCCTCGGTAGTACTGTATCGTAAATTAGGTAACACGTCTTTAGTGCTTTCTATCTCACTCCATTGCTTCGCCATTGTGCCGCTTGCAATAGCTGTATTATATTCCGCTTTTAGCCAATCTTCATTGTACTGCCCGTACACTTTCATGGCTTCCGCTTTGAACTCATTAAACGGGCGCACCTTATCCCCATCGGTTAATAGTTCTGACATATCCCGTACCTCGTTATACGTCTTAGCTGCGCTAAACATATAGATGTTATCTTGCAGTTCTTTTAATAACGCTTCATCTTTATCGCCTACGCCAAAACCTATACCTAAACCTTTTTTCAGATAATCCGCAATAGCATAATACAGGCTTTCAGGCAATTCAGTAGTGGTATATTTACCGCTATGAATACCGTCTATTAGGTCCGCTATTTGCTTATTGGTGTATTGCATTAATGATTATGCTTGTTATATATCTTCTTCAGCTTATCCTGCACTTGCTTACCCATACCTTTAGGTGGTGCTATCACTTCTACTTCCGTAGTTTTTATGCCTGTCCTTTCTTCAAAGTACTTAGCGTCCATTTTCAGCCCTGCGTTCTTCATTGTCTGGGCTATATCGGCAGTAACCTTATTACTCTCATCTTGCCTACGCCTATATTCCTCAATCTCGTTATCATTCTTAAACTCAAAATATAAGTCCGTTGGTACAGGTATGCCTATATTGCGCAATTTAACTAACAGCTGCCCGTTTGTTACCGCTTCTACTAATCGACCATCTTTTACCTGTATATCTTCTAATGCTTTGCGTACTGGATTATCTTCACCCTGACCTGCGCCAAGTTTACCGCTCTGCTCATCTAATGCGTTGGCATGTCCGAGTATTAATTTGCTTATCGTATCTAAGCACCTTTTTTCTAACGCTCCATATGTGTCGCTACCTTTGCCCGTCCCTTTTGTTTCTACTAAATTAAGCTCCTCTGTTAAATCGGTAATCAGATAACTTTGAGATGCCATATTCTCAAGGTATTGCTGCAATTCCGCTACTTCTGCCTCATTACCCTTAGCTGTCTTTATCCATCTGATAGGCTGTCCGAATAGTTGGTTATAATTTGCATTATTACCCATATTGTTACGCACTAATATCTCATAGTATGCAACTTTATACAGCAACCCGTAGCCGCATGGCGTTATACCGTTATCACTTGGTGACGTTACCCATATATGCCAATTATCAAACGGTGGTTTTGTAAATTCCAATCCGCTTGGGGTGTACGGAAATTTAGAATATATCTCCCTATCAGGGCTAATATTTTCACGTGTACAAACCGTAAGTTTTGGAAAATCATCTTTGATATAGTCACCTAATGATACCAGGCTATACCCGTACATTTCGGCTTCTATCACATGCCGCATGTATTGATAAAACCAAGTCTTTTGAAAGTACTTAGTCCATTCTTCATTCTCTTTACCTGTGCTATCACATAGTTTAAAATCACGCAATAATGTCAGTCCATACCTACGCTCCAAACACGCTGCCACATGGCCGTTAATCTGAGTATCTTTGTAAACAGTTTGAACCTTAACCCGATATGGGTAGTAGGGTCGCTCTAATTCATTGATACCCTCACGCCAGTAGCTTATATCTACCCTAAACCGCTGTAATTGAGATAACCCCCTGTAATTATTGACGTTCTTAGTAGGTGGTTTGTTTTCACCTGTAAATGCGCCCGATGCAAAGTTCTTTATTGCGCTGATAATCCCCATTAGTAAGTATTTATTTGTCTGACATCACCACCGTAACGTATAGGATTACCCTGTTTTGGTTGTATAATTGGCATATCTAAAGTAATGCCACCCTTTGCAGCCAGGATTAACCATGCTTTAGCATCGTCATACCTGTTCTGTCTTAATTCAGGGATATTCTGCGGAGCTATGCGGCAATGTAAATGATACAGCACCATATCAATAGTGTACATCAATATCTGCTGATTACGGTTATCCCCTAACGTCCAGTATGTATCGTTAGCAGGCAATGTATTAGCAGGCACTGTGTACGCTCCTAAATCTTCCCAATATGTAGCACCGTTGTTGATATCATCGGGAAATATGTTAGGATAAGGTAACGCACTATACGAGGCGTATTGTAATGCCGTAAATTGTGATAGCTGAACCGTTGCTATTTTGCACCTGTATTTTTTATCCTTATACCATACTTGGTCATTCACTAAGTACTTTGCATATAAATCAAAAACAGGCTTCGGATATTGTGCATAGTATATCGCATATTGCGCACCTACTAAAGTCCAATGCGCTGCGTTCCATGCTTCGGGCGTACCTATTGCAGTAGTGCAACGATATACATTACTTTGGTATAATGCTAATGTGTTTAATGCGTATGTAGATGATGCGCTGTAGGCTGTTGCATCTAAGTAAACTCTATTGTGCGCTTTGTATATTGCCGAATAAATCCAAACGGTTAAGGCTGTAAATTCTGTGTCTATCAGATACCTTTGTACCAAGTAGCTTTTAACTTCTGCTTCGGCTGCAAGCTCTGCGGCTGTTAATACACTATCACCTGTCTTTAATTGCGACAATTGCGATGTTTGTATTTGTTTCAGGTAATCCTGTGAATATATGTAGCCCATTAGTTAGCTGAAAAATCTGTTATAAAATAATTACTCACGCATTCAACGCTTAATGCAGTAACCCACCTGAATGGGAAGCCAATAAATAAATCTAACTTAGTTGGCTTTAATTGTTTGCAATACACATTCATCAATAAGTATTTTTATTTTGCGCTCTGCCCATTCGTATAACTAAGTCAATTCCGCCTTTCTGGTATTTCATAAACTCCGCACCAAATGCACTCACAAAGAAATAATCAAACAAGTCTGTAAAGTGTCCGTACTTCTGATACCTTACCTTTGTTTTGGGGTCTGTTTCCATTTCCTTGTTCTTTGTACCATCTGCCGCTTCCTTAGTTCCTACAAAGTCATTAATAGCAAATTTACAATTTTTATTAATAAATATGCGTAATCCAAATAATTCTTTTTCCAGTACTGTATTTATAAAATCGCCCCGCATCTTTACCGATGGGTTACTATTCAATACCCTAAATGAAGGCTTGTATTCCCGTAGGTTATCCGATACGATACGGTAAAAGTCATGCCCTTTCTCTAACTTGGTATCCTCTTTTCTTGCTGTTGCATCACCATACACGAACAGCCCACCTGTATGGTTAGGGTATAGCCTTTTAAACTCGTTACATACTGCCCTGATGGTATTGTTGGGATCTTTGCCTGCAATCTCATTAATCATGTGTATATCGTACCCGTCAACGCCACCATCGGGTAATAGCCGCTTGTGTAGCTGAAATATACCCATTGGTAGGTATGGGTTTACGTTATCATCCCAACTGATATGTAATGGTAGGTTGGGGTTATATTCAGTATCTTCTATCACATGCTTATCTAACTCAAAGCACTTATAAAACTCCCCGCCTGTTTTTAGCTGTATATCCCAATCCCCATTAACGAATACCTCGTACTGGTATCGCGGTAAGTTCTTGAGGCTTTCTACAAAATCCTTATCCGCCATAATATACGGATTGTCGGTAATTTTAGACGGGATATATAACCAACCTTTAGGTAGCGTTTGATCCTTCCAACGATTGTAAAATAATTCTTTAACCCAATTTTGTGCGGGGTTGCATGTTAGCAATATTAATGGTTTAGGCTTTTTATAACCATTTTGTGGTATGTGACTTCCTGCCCGTTCTATGCCTTTGTAAAATGATATTTCTCTTAGTTCATTGGCTTCTTCAAATAAGAACCCATTAACTTCTAACCCCTTCCACCTGTTTAGCTCTTTATCGTCTTCGTAGTTCTCAGCAAAGAATATAATTTGAGAACCATTTTTAAAAGTTACCGTTTGAGTATCTTGTGTGTAGTTAGATATAAAGCTACGAGGGCAAAACTTAAAAAACGAAGGTATTGTATTGCGCTTTAATGTCTGCAACGTATCACGTACAATAGCCCACCTTGTCATCGGAAACAATCGAGCATACAATAGCAATGTGCCTATACCGCCCGCTGTCTTACCACCCCTGATAGCTCCACCAAACATAATGTATATGTAATCGGGTGAAAACGCAGCCTCGATTAACTCTTGCTGCTTGGGGGTGGCATCAAATAGTACCTCACCTGTCAAAACTGTATAGTTTGGCCGCCAACCTTAAATACTTGCATTTGCAAAGGCTTTTCACCACCCTCAACCGTTGTGCGTTGAAGTTTTGGCTTAAAGTACTCAAGAAATTGCATAAATGACATTACATAATCCCTACCTTCAAGTTTGCTCATTTCATCCCAACATCTGTCTATACCCTCATTAGTAACCTTATGGCTTACTTTATCCCAAAGGCTATCGTGTAATATCTCTTTAGCAATAGTAACTTTATTCTTACTACCCTTAACCTTTCCGCCTGATTTTATTCCGTTCCTTGCCAATGTATTAAATCTATTTTAGATTAATACGACAAATATACATCAAAAAGTTGTACAATACGCCTGAACGATAAAATATTTTTTAAATACTGCTTTAGCCTTTTCGATTGATTGGGCTTTAATGAATTTTAGAACGTACCCACCAATTTCACTGTCAAGGTACATGATGCCGTAAGTTTGTGTCATAAGTGTAAATTTAATAATCAATCCATTGTATGTTCTGGGTGTTCATCTACATGAGGTTTAGTCAGTTCATACCGTATCTCATCGCAGATAGTCGCATGTGAAGGTAATAAATTTTCGAGCATGTCAAGAATTGCTAAGATTGCTTTTTGTTCTGGTGTCATAAAATTGTGGTTGTATTGTGAAATTAATGTATTTGATACTGATTTTACCGATAATGGCATAGAATGTATTAAAATAGGGCGTACGCCCCCCTTTTTGCCCCTAAATGCCCCTGTTTTTACTAAAAATACCTTACTTAGCTACATTAGCTAACCCTTAGCTAACCCTAAAAACCTTCATAACTCGTTGATTATCAGGCTTAGCTACAAAGCTACACGTTTTTCACTCCGTAGGAATATATTTCTCTATCTAACATACTCTTATTATACTATTATATATATATATTAAATTAGTTATCTTGTATAGCTGTAGCTTTGTAGCTAAGGGCTTTTTTAGGCTTGAAAACCTTACTGGTAGCCCATATATATAGCTACAAATATATGTAGCTAACATGTAGCTAATGTAGCTAACTGTATGTTTTTTCATATTCCCCACGCCCTAATTGCCTAAATATTGCAGTTTTACCTGATGTGTTACGGGCAATCCATGCCTTTATTGCCTTATCTTTTATATTATACTTAGCCGATATATCGATAGCTGTTTTAGTAGTAAATATTTCAGGTAGTTCATTGTGTATGTCACTATATGGCTTAATAAGTTTGTCAATAGGGCTTTCAGGCGTTAATAACTTAGTTACCTTGTTCATCATACCTAAATAGTATTCTGTTAGCCTTATGGCACGTTCCATGCTTATTTCGGTTACTTTATAATCACGAGGGTAATGGTCGTTCATTGCCTGAATTAAAGCGGCAAAACGAAGGCAATAATCCTGATACTTGGTAATAATGCCTTTAATATGGTCAGATGTAGCCTGATTATACTTCTTATTCTTGTAGTTGAACCATTCACCATATAATATATTTGCTTCAGGGGTAAGTATATATGGCTGTGTGCAAGCCTCACGAACATAAAAGTAGTTACCAAATATTTCGTAGTAGTCGTTAATTACCGATTGCGGCACGTCATAAACTCCCCAATCGTTTTTGCTTTCAGGCTCAGGGTAAGCAAATACAAACCGTTGATAAAATCCGTTGTATTCGTTTTCGCCATTGCTGAACATGCCTAATAACCCCATTTGAATACCCCCTACGATATTACAGAAAGGGTCTTTGACTAAGTTGCTTTCTCGGCTTATACGTTGCATCAATACGCTGCCACCACTCCATAATTCAAGCCATTTTTGTACCTCGTCGCCTTGCTTGTACTGGTCAATGCGCTTGATAAAACCGCTAAGCTCATCGGCATATATAACGCATCCCGAAGGGTTATCGGATAGTATCTTGATAACCATTTCAATGGTACTATCCTTTATAAGTATTTGGGATAGTATGGGTTCTTCAGGTAGCTTATTGGCTTTTTTGTCCTTATCATGGTTTGATTTAAGCTGATTGTATTCTTTCTTTAAATCCTTATAAGTCATGTATAACTTAATATTCATTTCATCCACCGCCCTAAATGCTACCTTCATAGCAGGGCTTTTACCACCGCCTGAAGGAGCTACTACCGCCATATATATTACGGGCTTTACCTTGTATGAATTACTTGCCTGAAGGGTAACGCTGTTACCTAATGCGCTTGAAACTGCCGATAATAAGAAATTACCTATATACTCATGCTGTATTCGGTGCGCAAATATATAGTTCTGTAACACTTGAGGGAATATATCGTAAGGGAACTTTAATCGGTCGGGTGTTTGTAAAGGCTGCCTTGTTACAGGTTGTGTCATAGGTATTTCAAACCCTGCGCTTTCAAGTATGCAGTTTATTTCTTCTATTGTTTTTACCCAGTCTTGATTGTTTTTATAGAACACTATTTTTGCAGGGCTTAAACTCCATGAAGTATCTTCCATCTTGGAGCTATCTTGCCATGTAGGGTATTTAGTCATACTACCGCTAAATATCAATAGCCTATGTGAATTGGCTACTACTTTACCTTCATGCTCTACTTTGTAATTGAAGTAAGCCTTTGCGCTATATACAGCCTCGCTGCCTTTTCGCAGGAATGGTATAAATGATTTGCGTTTAAACTTGTTATCATTAACCCTGAATAGGTCTATACTGTTTAATAGCGTTTCAAACATTTCATCGGTGCAAGTATAATCAAACTGCAAACAAGTGTTCTCATATTCGGTAGGGTACGTAGTTAGTTTTATTTTGCTTTCACCTGATTTATAAGACTTACTTTCGTGAAACATTGCAGCCGTTGAAACGAGTAAATCAAACTCATCATCTGTTAATTCCTGAATATCAGCAAAGTCGTTATGCACTATCTCATAACCTTTAGTAGGTGCTGCATATGAAAGCAACCCGCCTGTATAAACAGCTATTACCTCTCTATCGTCTTTACTTAATGCTACTGATGTTTTAGTTTGTAATTTTGCATATTTTATGTAAACATGATAACCACCGCTTCGTGTTGTTTCAATACATACCTTCCTGAAAATATCAGGATTAGTAGCGTTAATGATATTGAACCAATCTTTATAAACGTCTTTGTTATCGGTATTCTTCATATCAAAGTCAAACATACCGAATGGCGGGAATAGCTTAATAGCTAACCCATTAGCGTGTTTCAACTCATTAAGCCAATGGGTTATAAAGTCTAAATCAGGTATGCCACCCTTAATATCACCATGCTTTGGCAATGCAAGTTCTTTTCTATTCTCATCATCCCAAAGGATAGGTATAGCGGCAATGCCTAAAGAGTGAAACTCTTGGAGTAATTCAGGGGTAATTGACATGTTATAAATGGTCTATTAGGATAAGATATAAATGATTTGTATGAACCACCCGTTTATCATTTGCTTCTGCTAATAAGTAACGCATTAGTTCGGAGTATTCATCCATCTTTTTTTCAGTAGCGGGGATAATCTTTGCATCGATTACTATTACATAATCGAGAACGCTACAAATAAAATCAGGGATGCAAAAC
>OFQY01000219.1_pt1 | contig 25283 bp, 24 predicted proteins | sample 1542991 | NCBI WGS metagenome assembly OFQY01 (sample SAMN07774224, study PRJEB24372) | wastewater metagenome | isolation source: Exp Tend VB 10WW | collected 2016-02 | reverse complement strand
AAAAAATCAAAAAAGAGAACATTCAACAATTTGTTTGAAAAAATGGATTTTGTGATTGAACAAATCAAAGAGATCGTGAAAAAGAACAATTTTGATATTAAATTTGTTGTTGCGGAGGCTGCATTTAAGAAATTTGCAATGGGAAAGTCCAGTGCAAATGTCATCGCCATGCTTATTGGATTTAATTTTTGTTTGACCTATCACCTTGTTCGTCACTTTGGAGCAAAAGAAAAGTTGTTGGATGTGAAAAATGCCAGAAAAGTGGTTGGAATTTCCGTAAAAAAGGGAGAGGACGCCAAAGAGAAGGTTATGGAATTTATTGAGCCGAAGTTTTCTGAATTGAGTTGGCCCAAAAAGAAAACCGGAACTCCCGCAGATTGGACGATCGATATGGCCGATGCCATAGTAATAGGGCTGGCCGCTTTGAAATTGAGCGAATTTGAGCCTGTGGTATAGTGTCACTGAATGCATGATGACAAAATTTCCATATTGAGTCGCATTTTTTCTGATTTTCATATTAGAAAAAATATTGAATTTGTCACAAGGTGTCCAACAAAAGAATGCAAAGCCGACCCGCATTATTTCTCGAAAAGAAAACTTGAAATAAATTTGAGCACAAATATCTTTTCTTGTTGGAGGTGTCGATATAGCGGTCACGCAATTAGCTTGGTTAGAAAATATGGATCACCAGATCTTGCCTCCAGATTTGTGAAGATTTTAGGCATCCAGTCGGTCGATGATGGGCACGTCGAGACAGCTTTAGAGCTTCCTAGCGAATACAAATTTGTTCTAGACCGCTATAGAACATCTTCCATCGCCAAGATTGCATATGAATGGCTTAAAAACAAGAATATAACCGATGATACGATATTACAGAATAGAGTTGGGGTTTGTGAGTCCGGCAGTTATAGAAACAGATTGATATTTCCATCATTTGATGACTCTTGCAAGTTGGATTACTTTGATACTCGACACCTATTTGATGGAGGAACGTGTAAGTGGCTCAAGTGTAGCAAGCAATCAAGATCGGTCGTCTGGAACGAATCGTTCATTGATTGGAATAGACAGTTGATAATAACTGAGTCTGTTAAGACTTACTTGAAGTTCTTTCAGAACGACATGAACATCGTTCCAAACAATGGCTCAACACTGAATAAGAGATATAAACTGTACTCAAAAATACTGACAGACTCATGTGTCGATATAATTTTAGCGTTTGATCCAGAAGCGTACGGCACAGCCAGCAAGATAGCCAAAGAGCTATCTGAATATGATTGCAAAGTTAAAATCGCCAAGTTTCCAAGTCAGCCAGACGAACTTTCACTGACTCAGTTTACTGAGTGTCTTCACGAAAGCAAGGAATACTCTCAGATGGATCATTTAAAATATAGGATTTCTAATTTATGAGCAAGAAGATAAAGATTTGCCACACAGCAGACATACACGTTCGACCGCATCGATACCTCGATGAAATGCAGCACACGTTCGATCAATTTCTACTATCAGTGAAGCAGAAACTTCCAGATTATGTGTTGATCTGTGGCGACTTCTACCACAGCAAGTTGACTGTATCATCAGAATACTTTCAGATTGCGTTTCCATTCTTTAAGAGTTTAGCAAACATAGCGCCGGTAATCATAATCCCAGGAAATCACGACTCCGCCCTAACAAACCAGGGAAGATTGGATGCAATTACTCCGATTGTCAATGCGGTCAACGACACACGCCCAGAGTTCTTGATTACCTATTCCAGAAAGAGTGAGACGTTTTACGTTCAAACTAGAGAAATTCAGCTTTACGACAACCATAGTGCTGGATTTCCAAGTGAGAACCTTCCAATTTATTTCCACCATTTTTCAATCTATGACACAAAAGAGAGTTGGCCCAAAAAAGAAGATTTAGACCAAAAGAATATCAACATAGCTCTATATCACGGAGCAATCAACAATTGCATCGTAGACAATGGATGGGTGTCCAGGGGCAATCGAGATGATCTATCGATCTTTGACGGATTCGATTTTGCAATGCTCGGAGACATTCATAAGGCACAATTTCTGAATGATGAAAAAACCATCGCCTATCCAGGATCTCTAAGGCAGAACAACTTCGGAGAGGATATTGATAAGGGATATCTTTTCTGGGAGATTGATCTAGACAGTGGCGCATTCAAGGTTGAAAGAGTCATTCTAGACCAGAAGAGATATTTCTTTACGCTTCCAGCAGACTCAGTTGCCGACCTCGACGTCATAGGAGAGCTTCCGAAAGACTCCAGAGTCAGAGTGAAGACCTCAAAGATTCTAGATCTGGCCGACGAAATATCGTTAAAGGAAGAGATTGTCAAAAGATATTCTCCAAATGGAGAAGTGGATATTTTAACTCCAGAGGAGGATGTTTCATCCGCAATGTCTTCCATGAAAATTGGAAATTTGGACATCATTCACGAGAATATTAGAAATGAAGAGGTCCAGAGACAGTTGATTCAAGAATATTTAAAGAAGAAGAATGCTACTCCAGAAGAAGTGGCTGCAGTTTTAGCTTTAGATAAGTTATATCACTCTCATGTTGATACTGATCTATTGAGAGATGTTACGTTCACATTGAATAAGATTAAGTGGGATAATTTTTTTGCTTACGGAAAAGATAACTCAATCAACTTTGAAAAACTAAACGGTCTAATTGGCATATTTGGAAGCACTGGAGCGGGAAAGAGTTCCATATTTGATGTAACATTCTTTGCAATATGCAATTCAATCTTCAAAGAGGCTAACAAGAATGGTGATTATGTTAACAGAAAATGTAAAAGAGCGGATGTTTCACTTGAAATTGGGTTGAATGGTGGAAAATTTGTTATTGATCGTGGAATTAAGAAGATTTTTTCTGACGACAAGCCGGAGCCAAGAGTAGAAAACTCCGTCGATTTCTATAAGTTGCCAAAAACAAAAGATACAATGATGAATGGCGAGACTGGTCCAGATACAAACAAGTTGATTAGAGATTTATTTGGATCAAAAGAAGACTTGGAGATGTTATCTCACTGTAGCCAGTTTGGTTTGATGAATTTTATTGACTCGAAGGGCACAAAAAAGAAGGAAATTCTAGCAAAATTCTTTGATCTTGGAGTGTTTGACACGAAATTTGACTTGGCCCTCAAGGACCATAAGGACATCAAGGCGAAGCTGAAGGACTGTAACAAGATAAAACTTATTACAGAGAAACAGACTTTAGAAGAGGCACTTCTTTCTCAAGTTGGAGAGCGTGAGTCGCTAATGTCTGAAATTTCACAGAAGAGGAGTGAGATATCAGAAATAGAAAACGTAATTCATTCATTGTTGGGTGAGATGTCGAAGGTTCCACAGTCAGTAACCAAGTCTTATGAAAAAGAAATTGTTGAATTACGCAGACAAATTGTTGCCCTAGAACAAAATATAGACTCAAAATATTCAAAACATAGACTTTATACGAAGGAAAAAGTGCAAGCACTGGAGGAATTGGCAAAAGAAATCTCTAAAAATCAACAAAAATTGCCAGTTTTGGAGAAGCAGTCGAATCTGTTGTCTAAAATTCCCGGAGTAGAGGCGTGTAAGTCCTGCGAGCTAGTGAAAGATTCATATAAAGCGCAAGAATCAGTAACAAAAATTAAATCCTCAATTATGAATTCCGTAGAAGAGGCGAATCAATTAAAAGAATATTACGATTTTCTCAAGACTAAAAAAGAATTAGACGATAAACGGTCAGAGTTTGTCAAAGTTTCTGCACTAAATGAAGAATTTGTTCAGTTTAGAAGTAGATTTGATGAAAATAACGCCAGACAACAAAAGATTTCCAGTTTGAAATCTCGAAAAATTGAGTGCGAAGACAATGTTTCGGTCCTACATGAAAGACTTCTTTCTATTGTCGCCAAAGAATCATCAACAAAGACTAGAATTTCAATCATAGATGAGAAAGTTGTTCTTGAAGAATCTCTTGCAGCCAAAGATAAAGCATATTCTCTCTATCTCGAACTGATGGGAAAGGATGGCATCTCCTATTGGATTATCTCAAAGAAGCTAAACCTGATCAATAAGTTGGTAAATCAGATTCTATCTCACGCAATTCCTGCCAAATTCTTAATTGAGGACAACGAGGAAGAGAAAAGTATCAAAGCGTACATTATAAATGAGAATGGCAAGAATCCAATTGAGTTGGCTAGCGGCGGCGAAAAGACTATTTTTGCTCTAGCAATCCGAGCGGCTCTATGGAAGGTTTGCCTTCTTCCAAAAATGTCAATTCTTATCCTTGATGAGAGTCTTGTGTTTTTGGACGCCGACAAGTATGACGGAGCCATCAAGTTGCTGAAATATTTAAGTCAAGAATATTTTGACAAAATCTTCATTATAACGCATAATGAAGACTTAAAGAGAGTTGTTGATGATTCAATTTATGTTTCAAAGAAAAAAGGATTCAAATTCTGTGAGGTCAAATGATTAATATTACCGCTATCGCCAAGGAACATTGGCAAAAAGGTGTTGTTGTTTTGTTGATTGTCGTGTTTGGTTACTTCTGGTGGAAGGTTAATTCACTGCAAAACGAAGCAAATGAGGCTAGAGTTGAGGCGCAGAACCAAATTGCTGAACTTTCCAGTATCGTAAGGGAGAGTAGTGACACATGGAGCCGATTAGCTCAACAGGCAGAGAACTCTGGAGAGATAATGCATCGCCTTGAGCAGCAAAATCAATCTTTAGCCACAATGATTTCTCAAAGAGATGAGCAAATTGTTAGTTTAACAACGGCAATTGGGCACATTAGACCAATAAATGTTGTTGTAAGGCAGTCTGACGTTGCTCAAACAGAAGTTCCGACCACCGAACCTGGAGGCGTACAGAGACAAAGGGTTGAATTTGACACTATTCACGAAGAATATCTAAGAATTCATGGCTTCACTCTAACAAATCCCGCCGAAGCCAATGTATCATTTCAGTTTACAAGACCAATCAACTTCACCGCTGTGACAACTCAGGCAGAAGACTTGAGTTGGAGAACTTATTTGCAATCTGATCTTCCTGGACTTGAAATTGGACAAATTGAAAGTTCGGTCAATCCAGTGGCAATAACCGCGCCCTCACAAAGGCGTAGAATCGAACAGAACATTGAAATGGGACTATCTACCTATGTTGGAGTTAGAGGCACTTCTGGGGCGGCCCAATTAGATGTAGGGTATGATTTCGGAGCACTAGAAGTTGAGGTTGGAGTCGGCGGAATAGTTTCTCCATCTTCTGTTGATTTTTCTGTTGGTGGAAGAGTTGCCCTATCTCCGTTTGATTTGTGAGATAAAAATGACAAAAAAAATTATAGAAACAAAAGAAGATGATGCTGGAATTTGGGATAAAGTTGTTTACGAGGGATGCTTTGAAGCGGTCTGGATAAAAAGAGAGCAAGACTCGTGGAAACAAGCTCTAAGAATGCCAATTGGCTGTCATGCTTGCGGAAAGTTTATGACAAATTGGGACACGAGTTTTTTCAATAGACATGGCGTATGTTCGGAATGCTTTGTTGACTATTTAGATGGCAGAGACTTGCCACATCTGAAGAGGTCTGAGGACAAAATCGCCTACTGCAAATCTCAAGTTAAAGAAAAACAGCAAAAACTAGAAGATTTAAATAGTTAAACAGGGAGACTTTTAGCAAATGAAGCCTAAATTCGTTGGTGGTCGTTTTAAGAAACAAACTGAGATTGAGCCGGTGTTTGATTTATATGCAGACGTGCAGAATGTCGTATATCAAATAGTTGCCGACCTCAAAGAGAAAGAAAACGACGAATTAAGAAAGAGATTAGCGGTTAGCTGGAAAGAGTTGGAGTGGTTTAATGCAAAAATGGCAGGAAAAACACTTCAAATTAGTATAACCAAGTTGGACGGATCGCTTCGCGAGCCAAAATTCCACCCAGATGAACTCCAGAAAAGAATTAGAGAAGCTTATGACTGCCTTCATCGATTTGAGACAGCCTTGCGAAAAGAGTTCAAGAATAGGACCGGAAAGGCGCTGACCTGGATAAAGCCAAAAGAGTTCGCAGACTCTCAGCTTGTAGCAATGAATGGACTCCATCAGTTCGTTGCCAAGAAAATTGGAGAAGTTAAAACTTCATTACCCGGACAGCAATATGAGAAGGAATGAAGAATTCGAAGATTTCAAAGAATGAAGCAATATCGGAAATATTAGCTTGCTCAGACGATCCAATCTATTTCATAGAGAACTACTGCAAGGTCCAACATCAGACTCGCGGTCTTGTAGATTTTAAATTATACGATTATCAAAAGAAGACGATCAAAACATTTTTAGCGCACAGACAAACTATAGTAAACAAAGCAAGGCAGTTAGGGTTCACTACCCTAACTGCCGCTTTCATTTGTTGGCTAATTTTGTTCCACAAGGATAAAAAAGTTCTTTGTGTTTCAATTAACGCGCTCGTCTCAAAGGAAATGATCGATAAAATCAAGGTCATACTAAACAATCTTCCGGATTGGATGTATTTGTGCGACTTCAAAACAAATCGAGCACATAAAATAGTTCTTTCAAATGGAAGTTCTGTTGAGTCGATCGCAAGATCAGAAAACGCTGGTCGTTCATTGGCTGTTGCCCTCCTCGTTATTGACGAAGCTGCAATTATTCGAGGAATGGATGAGATGTGGAAAGGCTTGAAGTCCACAACATCTACTGGTGGTAAAATTATAGCCCTCAGTTGCGTAACAAAGGATACGATCGTTTTTACTACGAATGGACCAAAGCAAATTGGCGACTTTATCAGGAGTGATAACGGTGGATCATATGAAGTCGATCCATATTTTGTTTTAGGAAATAGAAAAGTAAGAAGGGGCGAACTTTTTCATAACAACGGAGAAGTTGACACGCTAAAGATTAAAACAAAGCTATCGGAGCTTGAATGTTCTACTAATCATAAATTGTGGGCGTGTAAAGATGGTATTTTTGACTGGTTTGAATCTAAGGACTTAGGTGAGGGTGATTGGGTGTCCGTCTCTTATGGGATGAATTTGTGGGGATATAATGATGATATTTCGGACTTTTCGTCAACAATAACCAAGAATACCAAAAATATATTTTCTCCAAAAATTCTAACTCCAGAAATTTGCTATTTAATTGGCCTTTATTTGAGCGAGGGAAGTTGCTATAAAGTTTTGAGCAAATCAGGGAAACTTAACGGCGGATCAATAACGATTACTTGCGGTGACGACGTTTCTTCCTTTATTACGCGGGCCGGATTGAAGTGGTCAAGCCACGATAATTTACACTGGAATATATCGAGCAAAAATTTAATAGAATTTTTTGAATATCTTGGGTTTGATTTATCATTGCACGCTCACGAAAAAGTTATTCCGCCCAGATTGCTTGAGATGAGTCCAGAAAATGTTGCAGCACTAATTTCTGGAATTTTTGATGGAGATGGAACGGCCCACAAAACAAAAAATAGAGTTTCTATAACCCTTAGTTCTGAAGCTTTAATTAATCAAATAAGAATGATTTTGCTTAACTACGGGATAAGATCACTAAAAAATAAACAAACAAAAGAAAAACTGAACTCATATAAGTCGTTTAAGTATGAATTCAAGCATGATACATACACGATCGAAGTTAATTCAAAAAATTCTGATTTGTTCTTTGATAAAATTGGATTCAATCTGAAAAGAAAACAAGACAACAAGAAGCCTCACTTAAAAGATGGAGATAGTAAGGACGTAATTCCTCACTCTCTAGATTTTATTAAGTTTGTTTATGAAAATTCAAATCATACAACTTGGTCTCTAAAAAAAGACTTCAACTTAAATATAAATGGAATTTTAAATAAAAATAATCGATATAAGACTGAGCACATTTCAAAGACGGTTTTTTCTAAGTTTGTCGAGGCATCAAAGGGTTGCCTTAGAGAAATCGATGCAGATTTCTTAGAGAAAGTAAGGTATGGACAGAGTTGTGAGTGGGTTCAAATATCTTCAATCGAAAAGTCTAGAGCAGAGACATTTGATTTTAGCTTAAAAGAGAGAGAAGATGATTTTTGGGATCACTCAGTAGTTTATAATGGAATATTGGGCCACCAGACTCCAAAGGGAATAGGCAATTGGTTCTACAAAACCTATATGGATTCTAGGTCTGGCGTAAATGATTGGTGTCCATTGCTGGTAAACTGGTGGGAAAATCCCGAGTACGCAATTGATTTGGTTGAGGATTCTTCCGCTCCAGGCGGAAAAACTAGCAGTTGGTTCAGGTCGTTCACAAAAGACATGACGCCAATGCAAATAAGACAGGAGCTTCTAACTGAGTTCTTGGAGACTGGAGACACATACTTTGACAGTGAGACTATCAAGTATTGGATGGGCAATGTTAAGGACCCAATCAGAAAAGAAGGAAACGAGAAAGCTCTTTGGGTTTGGCACGAACCAAATCCAAACAGTAAATATCTAATATCTGCTGACTGTGCTACTGGTGCCGGAGAAGATTATTCGACATTTCACGTCATAGATCTGAATCATTTAGTTGTTTGCGCCGAATTTAAAGGCAAAGTCTATCCAGATGTTTTTGCAGATATTCTTGTCGATATAGCAAGAAGGTACAATGATGCATGGATAGCTCCAGAAAATGCATCGATCGGTTCAGTCACGGCATTCAACATCAAGAATTCAGGATATAACAATCTTGTATTCCTGACAAAAGAGTTTCGACTTGTAGATAAGTGGGTTGCAGACTATAATGGCATTCTACCTGGAGTTCCTTGCGATCTAAGAAATCGAGGAGCAATGATTGCCAAGCTGGAAGAGTATCTTAGAAAAAAACTTATCACTGTATCATCTAATAGACTCATAAATGAAATGCACACCTTCACTATAATCAACGGCAAACCTCAAGCTTTAAGGGCCGTTGGATGTAATGACGATCTAGTTATGGCTCTGGCTATTGGTGTCTGGCTGCGAGACATCATTCCAGAATTCAATTCAGCCACGGCATCAACGGCATACAACAATATCTACGATCACATCAAGATAGAAACATCGAAGTATAATAACGAAAAAATTAACAATTTGCAGAGACTTGGAGAGATGAAACGTAAATTAGAAGAAAAGGGCGGATCATTTGCTTCAAATTTCAATATTTACAACTACTTGGTAAAGAGATAGGAATAATTTATGGGACCCAACAACAAAGAATCTAAGATAGAGAAAGAACTTGGCGACGATTCGCCTCTGAAGAAATTAATTAAAATCTTCCGAACCAATACCGTGGTCAAGCACCATTTTCAGGGCGGAGGATCAAAGAAGCCATCTGGAGTTGCGTCGCTCTTTTTCAAAGATTCCCTATCATGGAACTCCAGCGTTATTCCCGGATACACAGGCCACGAGAGATTTACCAGATATTCTGACTATGCAGAAATGTTGGCCTATCCAATTATCAATAAGGCGTTGCAAATTTATGCCGACGAAACAACTCAAAAAGATGAAGATGGAAAGATCATAAAGATCACGTCCGATACAAAGGAAATTGAAGATCTTCTTCAAGATTTGCTCGACAATGTTCTTCAGTTGAATGGAAAAAAAATCTATAAGATCGCCAGGGATTTGTGCAAGTATGGCGATACATTCTATCTCATCGACATAACGACAGAGAATGGCGTGGTGAATCTTATTCAGATGCCAGCTAATGAGGTTGAGCGAGAAGAGGGTTACGACAAAAACGAGCCAACCGCAGTTAGATTCAAGTGGAACTCAAGAAACGCCAACCAAGAAATTCCAAACGCCTTTGTTTGCCACTTTAGGTTGGATGGCGATGATATGTTCTTCCCGTATGGACAATCAGTTCTGGAGGCTGCTAGACGCCCATGGAGACAATTGATTCTACTAGAAGATTCAATGATGGTCTACAGAATTACACGATCTGCCGAGCGTAGAGCTTTCTATCTTGATGTTATGGGCGTCCCTCCGGAAAACGTTGAAGAAGTTGTCAACAAGGTAAATCAAGAACTCAAAAAGAAGAAAGTCGTCAATGACGAAGGAAAGATCGATCTAAGATATGGAGCGACACTAGATGTCAGCGAAGATATCATTCTTCCGGTTAGAGGACAAGATTCAGCTACAAGAATTGAGACTCTTCCTGGTGGACAGAACATTGGAGACATTGAAGACGTTGAATTCATCAAAAAGAATTTGTTTGCAGCACTCGGAATTCCAAAAGCGTTCTTGACCTTCGATGAAGGAATTGGAGCAAAACAAGTTCTCACAATGGAGGACGTTAGATTTGCAAGAACCATATCCAAGGTACAAGAGGCAATTGTTAGTGAGTTGGTCAAAATTTGTTTGATCCACTTGTATATGAAGGGTTTGAAGGGTCGAGATCTCATCAATTTCAAAGTCAAGATGACAAATCCCTCAACCGTTGCCGAGATGCAGAAGAATGAACTTTGGCGTGGACGAATGGACTTGGTTCAGGCTGCCGGACAAGGTGTATTCGATACGACATTCATCTATAAGACATTCTTGAGATTGTCTGATGATGCCATTGACATGATTCGAAAAGGACAGATTCAGGACAAGATCTTCCAGGCCAAACTTCTATCAATCGAAAGTGCTGGCGGCGGCGCAGCTATGGGCGGAATGGGTGGAATGGGTGGAATGATGGGTGGCATGGGTGGAGGAATGGATATGGGAATGGGCGGAGGATTGGGCGGAATGCCTCCAATAGACATGGGTGGAGCAGATCCAAATGTTGGTGGAATGCCTCCACTTCCAGAGGGATTCAATCCAGCCGCAGCAACTACAACTGCGCCAAACAAAAACTTTCATAGAAAGACTAGCTCTCTTGGAGATGAGAGAACGAAGATGTCTAGAGGCGGCGCTGAAAGTGATGTTATTACAGGAGATGAGCTTGCCAATTCTATTGATGGAGAATTTGGCCTAGATGATCTCAGAAGAACGGTCAGTTCTCCCATGGGAATGAAGGAAAGTTTGTCAAATTTCAAGGCGCTATTGGTTGAAATGAAAAATGCTAGAGCCGATGACGACAAATATACTGTCATTGATGCGAGACTCTCCGAACATAAGAACATTTTGAAATATCTTGCTGAAAAATTTGATTCAATTCCTCAAAGATCGAAAGTGTTGAGCGAAATTAGCATTTTGGATTCCGAGCACGAGAATATGCAGCAAAAAATAAATAAATTACTTTGATAGTGAATGATGGTATATATATATTAGGAATTTCGTTCGAAAGAGGGATATAATACTCTGTACCGAGGATCAATTAATGACGTTAAAACACAACAAGAAGAAGAATTCGCTGATTGTCTATGAACAACTGCTAACATTGGCGACGAGACTTGCCGCAAACAAGAAATTGGACGAATTTAATTTTGTTCTGGAAGTTATCAAAAGCTTCTACTCGCCACACTCAAACATCGGAAAAGAGAAGAAGGTTCTTCAGAATATTACTGAAGCCCATCTCACGAAAGAGGACGAAAGAGAAGCCCTCTTGTCTGAGTGTCTCAAAGAGTATGAGAGAATTGATCAAAAATCTCTAGAGCTAGAGAAGATGGCGCTCATTAACCATGTGAGCAGAAAAATTGGCGCAGAGCTATTCAAGCTCCCAATCAAGAACTACAAGTTGTATGCCTCTGCTCAAATTTATTTCAATGAACATTCCAATGGATTCAAGAATTCTGAGCCTTCTGAGCGCATAAAGATTCGAACGATTCTCAAAGAAAACTTGGCCAAATCAAAAGATAAGGAAGTTCTCGAAGAGATGGACAATTTCACATATAAGATTCTCATCAACAAGTTCAACGAGAAGTATGGCCCATTCATAAACGAGAATCAAAAGGACATTTTGAAGGCTTGGACAAAGTCTCTAGTGTCAGAAGATAAAACAGAAATAAAATCTGTCATTTCACAAAAAATTAACCTAATTGAGTCTGTGGTTTCAAAGTCACTTAGAGAGAAAAACGCTAAAACCACCGAATATTATGAATTACTCATCGAGGCAAAACAAGCACTTGCAGAGAAGAAAAATAGAGTCGAAGAGGTTCTAACTGAAGAGTTTGTTTATGAGATAATGAGATATTGTGATGTTGTAGAGGATTTAAAAAATGGCAATCAATAAAAAATTAGATGAAGCATCGATGACTTCGATGATTACTGGATTCTTGGCAAACAAAAAAGATTCAATGCAGAAAAGAAATAAGAAGAATTCAAAAAATTCTAGAATGGAAAAGTTCTGGAGCAATATAAATGAATCGCTCAAATTGATGAGCGAGGCCAAAGATGTTCAGGCTAAAGATCCAGAGACTGGCGAATTAAAGCCAGCCACAGTTGTGTCTGTTTCTGGCGAAGGAAAAGACAAGAAGTACAAAGTTAAGTGGAAGGACGAATCAAAGGGAGAGTCTGTTTTAGCTTATAAGGACATTACCTTCACTCAAGAGAAGCCGGATGAAAATAAACCAAGACAGGTAATGTCAACGAAGGGCAATTCTGGAAGTGGTCCAAAATTAGCAGACGAGACTGATGCTCAAGAAATCGGAGTTCCTGACCCTAGTGGTTTTAGAAACAAACTTCCAAATCCAAAAGAAGGCGAGGAGATCGAGAAGAATGGATTTTCAGATGAAGATAAGACTCCAGTAGAGGCTGAGGTGAACACGAAGCCCGAAGGAGAGATGAAGAATAAGCACATTATGACTGGTGCCGAACTTCGTTCAAGAACAAACCGACGACTTCGCAGCCTTATGAATTCGGACCCAAAATTCAAATCCATCATTATCTCTCTACATAAGGCTGCAACTGAACGTGGAGATAATGATGCAGCAAAGAAATTGGCTTCCATTAGAGGTAGAATTGCAAAAGACATTATGTCTCAAACAAATGCTACCACAAAAAATTCATCTGCGGCTGGATTGTCTGGAAATACAAATCAAGAGGTTATCAAAAGATTTCTAACTCCAATTGCACAAAAGATAATTTCAAAAGTCGTTAGTTCAATTGAGGGTGGTGAGAAAATAGACACTGCAACAGCAGTCCTATTTAAGGACATTTTTGGACTAGATCTTAGAACTAAAAATTCATTGAAAGCAATGCTGTCAAAATTTAACGGAAAAGAAGTTACACCAGAATCAGTTCAGGAGTACGTTAATTTGGCTATGACTCCTGGAAATTTCAAGAATGTTGCAAAATTTTTAAATTCAAGGCTGGATGTTTATCCTGGTGAGTATGTTGATGAGATCGAATCATTTGCAAACAAAGAGAATATTCCCGGACAATTTGAAGATCGAGCAAATGGTATCGGAGCCAGCGTCAAGAAAATCATGGCTCCAAACGTCAAGAAATATCTTGGCGAACCAGAGAAGAAGGATGAAGAGAAAGAAGATCCATACAAAGACGTTCAGGGCAAGTCTATCAGTAGAGCGAGAGTTGGAGATACTCCAGTTTCATCTCTTTCGAACATGGACCCAAATCAAATTGCAAAATTGTATAGCTACTTTAGAAGTAATCAACCAGAAATCGAGAGAGCTTCAAAAGAACGAATAACTTCAAAACCAATTTTGAGTGCAAATCCAAAGCTTTCAGAGCCTGGAGCGCAAGTTGACAAACTTTCAACAATTGGCTCTGAGTTTGAACAGGGTATTTTTTCTCCAGATGAGGCTAAGAAATTTCCAGAAAATCCAGATAAAAAAGATCTTGAAGATATCTGGAGTCGAATTATCAACATCAAAGCAAGAAAAGACAGTCCAGAAAAGCCTTCAGATTTTTCTGCCAGCCCAATAGCTAAAAAATTGGCCGAATATGGCGCAAAAACCTTCTCAACAAAAGAAGATCCAGTTAGTCCATATGATGTCATGCTTGTTCTAACCAAGATGATTGAGAGGGACAAGATGGGCCGAGTGGTTGGATTGAAGAGTCCAGAAGAATCGGACATTGATCATGAGGATGCTGTTTTAGCAACTCAGCTTTATTACACTCTAAATAAGGATCGACTAAATAAGTCGGTTGACGAAAAACCCGCAAAAGAAGGTGAGGATGCACCAGTGGACAAGAAATATCTTGGTCCAGCACTTTCTGATTTCGGAGCGTCTGAGGCTGAGAAGGTTTCCAAAAATCTTCCAAAATTACAATCAGACGTTTTGAAAAAACAAGCTGATCAAGCGAAGCGAGACCAACAGCAAACTGACCAACTCAAAGCCGAGAGAGCTAAGAGAATTAGCCCAGAAGAAATCAAATCTGTTAGTGATGAATTGGCTATGAAGAGAATGAAACATCACGGTGGTCTAAAGAGACGCCGTGCAGAATTGTCCGACGAAGAGTCTAAATTGTCTGGTGAGGTAAAATCGGCACTTGGAATGGATCCAGAATTTTACGATGACATGACCAACTTTTTGAATCTCTCAAATCCAGAGGAAGAGGGAGATTTTGAGGCCAGATTCTCACCAAAAGCGAGCAAGAAGGGCGGAGTTAAATGGAAAGAGACAATTCCAGAAAAGGCAAAGGAAGCTCGTAAATTCAATAAACAACGAGAGGCAATGAAAGCTGCTCTAGAGACGACAGACAAAGATTCTAAATTCTCTAACGTAACCAGAAATTTGTCCATGATAAAAGCTCGAATTAGAAAATTGAATAAAGAATTGGCTGCAAGCGAGGGAAACCCAGAGCTTCAACAGAAGATTGAACTACAAAAACAAAAGCTTGAAAAGATTCAATCTACATTGATGCGTCCAGTTCCAGTTAATTCGTTTGGAGCAACAGATCCATTGGTTGGAAGAGTTGATTCATTACAAAAGCTTCCATCCATGAGTTCGATGTATACACCTGGAGTCTCTAGATTCGCCAAGCCATCACCATCAGATTACGGTCCAAAACCTGGAAGTGGCAAGTTGGCACCGCCAGCACCACCGAAAGAAAAAGAAAGAGAGGATGCATATCAATTGGCCACTGGAGATATTGGAGGAGAGGAGTCATCTCCTAGATTCGGCGGCGAAGAGAAGCCAAAAGAGAATGAGACTCCAGAGCAAGAACAGCAAAGATTGGGTCGTGACAAAATTAGAAATTCTAAGATTGTTTCAAATCCATCATTTATTCCAGATAAAGAATCTAGAAAAAATGTTCAAAAAAGACTCTTTGTAGACTTGGTTAAACAAGCAAGAAAAAGGGCGGCACTAAAGAATGAGCCACTTACTCCAACATATATTTTGTCAACAATTAAAGCAATGTACGAACGAGGAAAATTGCCAAAGATTTATGATGAACTTCGTCCAATGATTGAAAAAATGAGTCGAAAAGACTTGGATCCAAATTCAACCATGCCAATTGTTGAATTTTTGACGCTACCCGGAAAGAAGAAACTTGTTCATGCCGACGTTAAGAACAAGGATTGGTCATCGGCAAATCCGGCTATAAAATTGAAATTTGATCCAAAATTCGAAAAACAAACAAAGCCTAACACAAAAAAGAAAAAGGCTAAGGGCAAAACAAAATGAAAGATAGAGTCTTATTGAAAGAATATACGACAATTAATTTGTCGCCAGAGTTGATTAGAGAATTTACTAACAACCCAGCAAAGCCAATTACCGTCATTGGAGTGATTCAGCGAGCAGACGCCAAGAATCAGAATGGCAGAATCTATCCATATGAGATTCTCAAAAAAGAAGTGGATAGATATATGAATGAGGTCATCAAGAAAGGAGTCGCAATGGGTCAGTTGGATCACATTGATTCTCCAATCATTGAGCTTGGAAACGTATCCCACTTGATTGAGGATTTGTGGTGGGATGGCGAAGACAAGAAAGACCTCTGTGGCAAGATTCGATTGCTGGATACTCCAAAGGGAGAGATTGCCAAGACTCTAGTTAAGAGCGGAATTCCCCTTGGTATCTCATCTAGAGCAGTTGGATCTATCTCAAAAAATGAATCGAAGGCTGCGGATGTTGTTGGAGAGGATTTGCAGTTGATTTGTTGGGATCTTGTTGGAACGCCATCTACTCACGAGGCGTATCTTAAAATTCACGAGTCATTTGATCCGTACAAGTGCCTACCAAAGCCAGCCAGAATTACTCAGACGCTTAAAGAATTGCTTAGAAAATAAAATAGACAGATTGTAGTTGAAAACCTGGCTGCGTTAAAAACGGCCAGGTTTTCAATTTTTGTATATCTATATAAGAGAAATGGGTGTATATGATTGATTCCACTAAACTCATAAAATTAATTAAAAAAGTTGTACGAGAGGAAGTAAAATCAACAATCTCATCTTTACTGAAAGAGCGAGTCGAGATTGAGGTTAACAAGATTTTGGCAGAAAGGTTTGTTGCATCAATTGGTGCCGGTTCTGCAAAAGTTATTCCAGAAACAAAGCAGCCGCAGCCACCACAAAAACCTCAACCATCTCAAAAGCAGATCAATGAAAGCAGAAGGCGTGATTTGCTAAAGAAGATGGGAGTTGATGAAAATCCAATGATGCAGTCAATTTTTGAAGATGTAGAAATTCCAACTGGTGGACAAGTAGTTTCTATTGGTGGAAATCAGATTGTAATGGATGACGATGATGAAGGAATTGATTTGTCGATATTTGGCATGGGGAGCTGAAAATAAATGAAGAAAAAGTTTGATATACATAGCTGGTTATTCGAGCAAGGTGGGCCTTTAGAGCCTCCAGCAACACCAGGGCAACCAGGACAGCAAGCGCCAGGACAACCTCCAGCGCAGCCACCCCAAGAGCCACAACAAAAAGAAGCGCCAGGATCAGACAACAACTCGGCATTTAGATCGCTTCAAGGAAAGACAATTTCTGGTGTAACATTCTCAGCTAATGGAGATTCTGGTGGAGTGATCAAAATCGCCGTCAAAAATTCCTATGTTCCATTTACCATCTCTTGGGCAAACCAAGAGGTGACAATAAGCGATCTATCTGGAAATATTCTTAAAATCGGAGAATAATGAAGCTTTCTTTACTCAAGATATTTGAAGGATTTTTTCATCCAGAGCTTCCGTCTGGAGCAAATTCTCATATGTTCAAGGGAATGAAGACTCAAGGTCCAGTCAATTTTCCATACGTCAACGATGACGAAGAAATGCTTTCTGATGAGGAAATTGACGGAGAGATTCAGTTGGAATTAAAACTTGGAAGAGTTATGAGAGATCCGTTAAATCTTCCAAATCATAATTTGTCAAATGGAAGTTTCTCGAACGGAAAAGATAGCAAGACGTTTGGCAACTATCAATTAAATCCAAGAGGCGAAAATGGAATGGATCCATCAATTGATGATTCGATGTTGAAGAGTATCGAAGTTGAAAATCCCGCCACAAACGATGATATTCCAGATGATTGGAAACCTTATTTTGACAACCAAAAGTCTGCATTTGAGCAGGCTGAAAAATCCAAAGTCAAAAGAAAGACTGATAGAATGTCTCTTTGGGATAAGGCTAAGTCTCTAAAAACTTTTGAAATTAAGAATGAAGATGTTGGAATGAGAGAGAAGGGGCGAGCATATGGAGCCCCAATTACAACAAAGCAGCCGTTTGCTTCCGGTGTTCCGAAGGCAACCAATATGGATTTCATGTCAGATGAGGAAATTGATCGAGAACTTGGTTTGATGGAGTGGATTTCTTCTAAGATGGTTTATGCAAGAAAGCTACACGGACCAGAAGCTGATCTTAATTTTTTCGACAAGGGCGGAAGAAATCCATATATAATGAACACCGAAGAAGAATTCGATAAGCAGCAGAAAAAGAGGACCAATGAAAAGAAGAGAAAACGACCCAAACTTTAGACCATTGGAGGTTACCGCCAAAGAGTGTGGTGGCGACACAATGAAGATGATAAAAAGATTTATGAAGAAGACCCGTAAAGAGCAAGTTTTGAAGCCATTTTATGAAAAATTACTTTATTGGGAAACTAAGAGTCAGAAGGACAGAAAAAAGAAGATGAAGGGTATTTATGAGTGGCGTAGAACACAAAAAAAACTGGAAAGTGATTCCGAAGAATGATTTTTTGGATTTTTTTTGGATTCTATAAAAAATGAATATAATTATCTTTAGCATTGTAGGAGAGTTAAATTAGTATGTCAAATATTCTAAAAGAGGCACTAGCAGATAGTAAGGCACTTAAAGCCGCTGCGTTGAGAAACGCCCAGAACCTAATTCTGGAAAACATGAAACATGATTTAAAAGAAATGGTGGAAGACTCCATGAACGAAACCGCTGACGGGGACGCTGATGATGTTGGCACCGAAGATGAGGAATCGGGAGAAGACACAATGAGCGAAGAATTAGATTTTGGTGGAGAAGAGGAAGATGGTCTTGATGGTCTAGACCTCGGAGAGGAAGGTGATGAAGACGAAGACGCCGATGATCTCGGTGGACGAGATGACGAAGATGGTCTTTCTGAGTCGGATCTCCATGAGGCACTAGCTTCAGCCCTTTCAGAAGTTTCACACGGTGGACTTAGTGAGCCTGAAGTTATCACTCCAGACAAGCACCCAACTGGTCTTATGGATCAGGACAAGAAAGAGCAGGGTTGGGACGAGAAAGCTCCTCCTGCCAAACAGAGCTTTACGGTCAAAGAGTCAATTTATCGCAAGAAAATTGCAAACTTGGTTGCCGAGAACACCTTGCTTCGCAAGGCTAACTCACAGCTTAAGAGAACCGTTAACGAAGTTAATCTATTCAACACGAAGCTCCACTTCGCGCACAAGCTTCTAAACAAAGAAGGTTTGTCGCACAATACAAAAAGAGCAATTATCTCCAAGTTTGATGGAGTTAAGAGTGTAAACGAGGCGAAGACTCTATATGAATCCCTCGAATTGGCTTTTGGATCATTAAGTGAGAATTCTAACAAGAAATCAGGTAAAAAGACCTCACTTTCCGAAGCTTTAGGTGTACGCCCCCAGCAAGGACCAAACGTTAGCCCAAAGGCTAGCCCAGAGGTTCTAGTCGAGACTGCAATGGATCCTTACGACCCACGCAGACTTCAGATGCTTGCTGGAATTACTAAGAAATAAAAAGAAAGCATAGGAGAAATAACATGGATTTTAAAGAAATTACTAAGGATATCAGCGGCGAGAGACTAAATCAAGCCGTTGTGGCTCGCAAGAAAGTTGCGAAGTGGGAAAAGTTTGGTCTACTTGAGGGTCTCGATGGCCGCAAGAAAAACCAAATGGCTCGATTGCTTGAGAATCAGGCCGCTGGAATGTTGCTTAAAGAGGCTTCTGACACTGGTGACATCAAGGGATTCCAAGCGATTGCGTTCCCATTGGTTCGACGTGTGTTCGGTCAGCTATTAGCGCAGGAAGTTTGTTCGGTTCAGCCAATGAGTTTGCCATCGGGTCTTATCTTCTGGCTAGACTTCAAGTTCGGCTCTAACAAAGCTGGCGCAGATCCAGACGGCAAAGGCCACTTCGCTGGACGATCACTTTATGGTGATCCCATCTCGCCCCTAACTGCTGGTGCATCGGCGACCGGCGGTCACTACATGCTCCACAACAGTTATACTCAGAGAGAAGTAACTGGCACTATCGCAATTGCCTCGTCAGCGTCAGTGACCGCATGGTCGGAAGTTGACTACGATATGGATCTATCAGCGGCAGTTGCCAACTCGGGCCTACACAAACTTACTGTTGACCTTGATGATGATGCCACAATCACCAACATCGATGAAACCAACTTTAAGTCGTTCGCTCTCTCTGGAACCGCTGCGGTGCTCGGCGCAACCACTGTGTTTTATCGAAGACACAATGCGTACAATCCAACAACCAAAGTTCTTACAATGTACTACTCGGGTACTGCGTTGGTTGGTGGTGGCGTCAATTCAGGTTCCAACGTTACCGTGTCTTACGTCAAGAAGACCTCTCTTGGTGCAGACACAACCGGCACGACTCTTTCACCAGCGTGGGAGTACGCATTCGACGGTTCAGATACAATTCCCGAAATTGATATCAAGATCGCTTCGATGCCAGTTACCGCAAATGACCGTAAGCTCAAAGTCCAGTGGACTCCAGAGCTAGCGCAAGACATCAATGCGTACCACGATCTCGACGCGGAAGCTGAATTGACTCAGGTGATGGCAGATCAGGTCGCACTTGATATCGATAACGAGATTCTTCAGGACATGGTTAACAATGCAAGAGCGGCAACGTTCTATTGGGATGCACGTCCAGGATTCTTCGTGGATCGCGAGACCGGCGCACCAACCTCTGGAACGTCCTTCACCGGAAATATCCAGGAGTGGTATAGCTCAATCATGATTCGAATCACTGAGATCAGCAACACAATTTTGAGAAAGAATCTACGAAGTGGTGCAAACTTCATCGTGACCTCTCCAGACGTGTGTTCGATCCTAGAGAATCTTCAGATGTGGCGTCCAGTTCTCGATATGAGTGATCCTTCGGTCACCAAGTTCTCAATGGGTATCGAGAAAGCCGGAACACTTGGAAACAGATTCACCGTTTACAAAGTTCCAACCTTCTTCCGCAACAAACTATTGGTCGGCTATAAGGGTGATGAATGGCTTAGCACAGGCTACGTCTACGCTCCTTACATCCCACTAATCGTGACTCCAACCGTGTACGATCCCAAGAATTTCCAGCCCAGCAAGGCGGTTATGACACGATACGCGAAGCAGATCATCCGTGGTGATATGTTCGGTGTGTTGAACGTCAAGGGTCTCGGACTAGCTTGATAGTTAACTAGAGAGTAGAAACTAATGAAAAAGGCTCCCTTCGGGGAGCCTTTTTTGTTTGATAAACTTCCATTTTCGCACTATCTACAAGAGAGGAATTCTAAATTTATGACCAAAATGGAAACCGTTAAAAATGTTGTTCGTAGAGCAATGTGCCTACCACTTTATCTAGGAACTCTGGTCGCCCTTGTTGTTCACGCACTTTGGGGCGAAAAAACGTGGTGGATAGATGGAGTTTTATTTACAGAATTGAAAGTAGATTCTTGGCCAAACAGAACTTGGTACAAAGGTTGGGGCGGAACCACTTTTGGGTATGGAATTATGTTGGCACCAAATCAAGCAGAAAGTGTCTCAAAACACGAGCTTGTTCATGTGGAACAGGGAGAGGCTTCTGTTGTGGGTGGAATTTTTACGGGGTTACTTGCGGTGTTAATCACACACAGCATTTGGAGTGTGCCACTTTTCTTTTTTTGTTGGATAACTTCGTGGTGGATGGCCTATTTGGGCTCGATGGTGGCGGCTTTATTGCGTGGAGAGAAGAGCGCATATCGTGGAAGTCATTTAGAAGAGGCCGCATATAGCATTGCGGATCAAAATCATTTGAAGTCACCACTGGATTGATTCGCAACGGAGTTTTGATTTAGGAAATAAACATAAATGGCAGATCTAGCATTCGTTAGTTTTAGCGGGACAACCCGCCCAACCGCATTTGGTTTGTTTGATGCCGACGCACAATTTCAAGCTGATGCGGATCGAATGGTCTATTACATTCAGCGAGAAATGGGCGCTCCCGTCATTGATTCAGAGTTGGATCTTCGACAGATTTGGACTGCGTTTGAGCAAGCCAGCATTGAATATTCGACCACAATCAACACATATCACGCCAAAAACGTAATGCTAGATCTTCTTGGAAGATCCACTGGAAGTCTATCAGGCTCAGAGGGAGCCCTTCCGCTATTCAATACGTCAGAGTTTTCAAGAAAGATTTTAATTCAATACTCTGCAGAGTTTGGAGCCAACTCGCCATATGCCTGGATGACAGCTTCAGTCAATTTAATTCCAAATCAACAAACATATGATTTGTTGGCTCCGATTTCTGGAATTCTATCGGGGACATCAAATGCAAATCAACTGGTACAAATTAGAAAAGTTCATCACTATGAGCCAACTGCTGCTTATAGATTTTTTGATACTACTTCTGTCATGAATTTCATGGCGAATAATATGAATTTCGCATCATATTCGCCAGAGACAATCTTCTATCTTCTTCCAATTTGGGAGGACGTTCTCAGAGGAACCCAGCTTTCATTGAATCAAAGAGTTCGAAGATCAAATTATAGCTTCGATATTCAGGGATATCAATTGAGAGTTTATCCTGTGCCAACCAGAGCCCAAAAGCTCTATTACGAATGGTCAGTGTCAAGAGATCCTCTCAATGCTACAATTGGTGGAGTTCCACTTCATCAATCTAGAGGTGTCACCTCCAATTTGTCCAACGTCGCATTTGGCCACATTGGATATGGAAACATAAATTCAATTGGAAAGACTTGGATCTGGAGAATGACACTTGCCATGAGCAAGGAGATATTGGGAAATATTCGCTCTGCTTATTCGAGCATTGCAATTCCTGATGGATCAATTACGTTGAATGGTCCAGAGCTTATATCGCAGGCAAAATCCGAAATGGAAAATTTGCGCCAAGAACTTCGAGAGATTTTGGAACAATTGAGCTACAAGAATTTGATGTCAGAAAGAGTGGAGCTTGAAGAATTGGCCAAGAAATCGGCCAGCAACGTGCCCTTACTCATCTATGTGAGTCGATAATATGCTAAAAGAGGATGCACTAAACGTTGGTTTGGATTTGGCCGGACTCATTCCTGGAATTGGAGAGTTCGCTGATGCTGCCAATGCTTTGTTGTATGCTTCTAGAGGTGAATATCTTCTTGCTGGTCTATCTCTAATCTCTACAATTCCTGCTCTTGGAGATGCCATAGGAAAGGGTGGCAAGGTTGCTTTGTGGCTTCAAAAGACCGCCCCAAAGCTTTCTGGAAAGATTGCCAAATATGGTCCAGATGTGGCCAATGGAATTCGAACAATCAAGACATTGATCATTCAAAACAAGCCATTGATTCAAAAAATCTTTGCCGCCCTAAAACAAGAATCAACAAGAAATCCAATTGCGAACAAATTGTCTACACACACTCCCAAAATCTGGGAGGCTTTGGATGTTTTTACCAGAAGTCAGGAGATGACCGATATGCAACAAGAATCAATTTTTCTTCCATCCTTGATGGAGACCTTATTCAGTGAAGATTATGATTTGGAAGAGATGCTTCACGATGCCGATTCCGCTGCATCAGATAAGGATGTAGAGACCGCAAATGCTCTGTTGACTAGATACTCCACACTAAGGAATGATGGCTCTCCTGAGCCTCTTAGGGGGGGCGACGCTAAGGCTGCCAAGATAAAGAGCAAGCTATGCAAAAAATGAAAAAATTATCACTTTTGAGAATTTTCGAATCTCACATGATTGATGGCGGAATTTCTCCACAGGAAGCTCAAAAGATCGCTGCAAAATTGAATCTCGACTTCAACAAAGAGAGATTTGGTTTCGAAGAATTTCTTGATGGCGCAAATCATGAAATTGAGCACAAGAAGGAAGTCAACTCAAGTCCAACAAAGATTGCTCAAATTGCATTGGATCACCTTCGGGAAGATCCAGATTATTACAAAAAATTGGCAACAATAGAGAGCGATTGAGAAATGAGAAAGAATCTTTCTTTGAATTTGCTATCAAAGCGTAATATTGACAATGCTCGCATTCGTGATGCCTATTTTTACAAAGACAAAGTTGAACTTGTTTTGTGGGACGCTAAAATGTACGATGATGATGGACATTTGACTTTCAATTACGATGAATTGAGGAATCCTTGAGGCTCTCACTAAGAAATATAATGGAAAACATTGAAAAAAATGCTGCAGAGGCAGCAAAGAAAGGGCAGATGGTTGCTTTCTTTTTGCCGACAGATATCGGCTCAAAGCTTCAAGATTTGTTTATGGACACTCCAGGTGATGCAGTTCAACCAGAAGACATGCACATCACTCTTGGATTATTTCATGGCGAAAATAACCACATAAAGAAGGCGAGATTAGTTTTGCAGGATTTAGCTCAGAGCATGGATCCAGTGAAAGTTAAGATTTCTGGTTTTGGAAAATTTTCACCACACAAATCAAACGATTTCAAGCATGTTCTGTACGCAACTCCCGAATCTGAGGAATTATTCGACCTACACGATACAATTTTCTCAGCCTTCAAAAAGCACGGACTAAGTATTGATAATGGGGATTTTGAATTTAAGCCGCACATCACAATAAAATACTGCAACAGTGAGCCAGATGTTGATAGAAAAATGGAAGATCCAATCTTTACTTTGAAGAAATTAAGTCTGGCATGTGATAGCAAAAGATTCGATTCAGAATTAAGAGGAACTTGAAAATGAGAAAAATGTCTTTGATGAGATTGCTTGAGTCTGATATTTTAAACAAAAACCAGCAACTCAAGTTTAGTGTTATGCAGGAGCTTCCAGGTTATATCCAGACCTTCATGAAGCAAATTAAAGAAGATAAGTATCGAGAGGCTGTAATGACTCTTGATGCTCTAATCGATACGGCAAAAAAGATTCAAGTTGAATTGAATCGCCAGTTGTCTTCATCTCCGGAGGTTGGAAATTCTATCAAGCCAGAGGAAATTTAAATAGTTGACTGAAACTAGAACATTCGATACGAAGAGGCAGATCAAACCTCTTGATTTAATTGATGTAGATCAAGCTTTCAAGAATTGGTGGGATCTGAAATTGGGTTTGTCTCTTCTGGATTCTGTTGGAGATCGACAGAAGATTCCAGTTCGAATGATTTCGCCAGAACGATGGAGTCTTGCACGAGAAGAGGGAATTCGAAACAAAGAGGGAGTTCTATCTCTTCCTATCATTGCAATTGCAAGAACTGGAGAGGGCGGTCCAAATGAGCCTGGATTTCAAAGAATTTTCGCCGACATCAAGCAAGATCACACATATTACAAAGAAGTTAACGAAAAGAGTTCATTAATCAAGGAACTCAACAATGCAAGAGTTAAAAATATCGATCCATCTCTGCCAATATATGAGATATTCACTCACAAAGCTCCAGATCACTATGCATTAAGTTACGAGGTCTCCATATGGGTTCCATACATGGAAGACATGAATATATGCATTCAGAAGATTGGCCAGGAATTGGATTACAAGTCTGTGAAAAGTTTCCAATTTAAAACTGAAGATGGATTCGTTTTTAACGCATTCCAGGAAGAAGCTCTTGAGGACGATTCAAATACTGCAGAATTCACTGGAAAAGAGAGAATCATCAGAAAAATCTATAAATTCAAGGTGCCAGCATACATCATGCCTCAATCAGACCAGAAGAGGGACACCTTTAAAAGATACTTTAGCCAAACGAAGTTAGTATTTAAAGAAGAGACCGTTGTTAAAAACAAGGGGCCAAAATAGTAAATGCCGTTATTTCGTTCAAAACATAACATAGAGTATCTCAAAAGAGATCGGAAG
>OFQY01000215.1_pt1 | contig 25666 bp, 23 predicted proteins | sample 1542991 | NCBI WGS metagenome assembly OFQY01 (sample SAMN07774224, study PRJEB24372) | wastewater metagenome | isolation source: Exp Tend VB 10WW | collected 2016-02 | reverse complement strand
TTTTTTTCTGTTCCAATTCTTAGGAATCTTTCCTAGCCACTCAACGCCCGAATCTTTGTATTCAGGATATTTATCATATTTTTTTGTAAGTTTAATTTTTTGCATATTTTTTATAACCGCTTAAGCAAATCAAGTAACTCATTCTCAACCTTTTCAATATCAGTCTCTATCATCTCAAGACTTCGTGGTGCTTCATACTTGTAGAAATGTCGTGTGAACGGTATTTCATATCCAACTACGCCAATCTTGCCATCCTTATGATCTCGGATCGATTCGTTGATCCAAGCATCAGACACATACGGTTTTACTTCTTTATCAAAATATTCTTTGATATCCATTTCATAAGGCACGTTTTCATAGTCGCGGAGTGGTTTATCTATTTCAATATCACCCTTTTTGTTTCTTACAATTTTACCATCTTCTACCAATGGTCTATCAATGGTAATCTGACGATATGCAAAATCTGTAGTCTTGAAAATCTTTGAAAATTCATTATCTTCAAACTTTTCATAAAGTTCAACTATCTTTTCTTTCGATTTGGGATCTATCTCGTGACGCTTGCTACCCAAACTTCTTCGAGTCTTTTTAAAGAACGTGCGAGCATCAATAAGTTGAACCTTACCCTTTCTTTCTTTTGGTTTTCGGTTCGAAATAAACCAAAGATAGGTATTAATACCTGTATTGTAGAAGAGTTGGTCAGGCAGGGCTACAATCGCCTCGAGCAAGTCTTTCTCTAAAATCCATCTGCGAATTTCACTTTCCCCACTTCCAGCATCACCAGTAAACAATGGCGAACCATTGTGAACAATAGAGATACGTGACCCGCCATCTTTTTCAGGCTTCATTTTTGAAATAAGGTGCTGGAGGAACAGGAGCTGTCCATCTGAAATACGAGGAGTACCCGCGCCGAATCGCCCTGCATACCCACGAGAAGCCTCCCTATCTACAACCTCCTTATCTTTCTTCCAATCTACACCGTATGGAGGGTTTGATAACCCATAGTCGAATACTTCACCAAAAAATTGATCATTAGCGAGAGTGCTAGCCTTTGAATGATCTTTTTCTCCACCTCGAATAAGATCAGGGTTGTCCCCTTTGATAAGCATGTCGGACTTAGCCATAGCATAAGTTACTGAGTTAAGTTCTTGGCCGTAGAGAAAAATATCCGCCTTATTATTTATTTCTCCAAGAATATAATCTTTAGCTACAGAGAGCATACCGCCAGTACCGCAAGCTGGGTCGTAAATTTTCTTAATAACATGTGGCTTTTTCAGATCTTTCTTATCAGGAGAAAAAAGAAGTTCGGTCATAAGCCCTATAACATCACGTGGTGTGTAGTGCTCTCCAGCTGTTTCATTAGACATTTCAGAAAACTTTCTAAGAAGTTCTTCAAAAATATGACCCATTTGATAGTTGTCTACCTTTTTGGGGTGTAGATCTACCTTATTTAGTTCTTGTATTATGAGAAACAATAAATTACCTCCCTGTAGCCTTTCTAGTTGTCTTTCAAAATCAAATTTCTCAAATATATCTTGAATGTTTCCACTATAACCATTAATATATTGTTTAAAATTCTTAGCCAAGTGTTTAGATTCCCCTAGAATTGTTTTGAAGTCATAATCTGAAATATTATAAAATGGTACTCCTGCCGTTCTTTTAAGGATTGGATCAAGGTCTTGTATTTTACCCTTATATTCATTGTATTTCTCGAGCACTTTCGCTTTTGTATCCGCAAGAATAGAGTCAAGGCGTTTCAAAACTACCAATGGCAAAATCACATCTTGATATTCATGCTGTTTCCATCCGCCTCGTAGAGAGGTGTCAGCAATATTCCAGATCATTGATGTTTTTTGATTGAAGTCTTCCATAGTGTTTTTATTAAGTTAAGCTTTAAATAAATCTAGGTACTCGCGTAAATAAAAGATACGGTCTGTCTTACGGCCGGTTTTCTCTGTAAACATCCTCAACTTTTCAAACTCTGTTGCTATAGCTGAAGCTGTAGGGAATGTGACAGAGCCCAACTTTGCAATATCCTGTATTGTAACAACCGGCTGAGAGAAAAGCTTTTGTAGTATCTGCTTTGCAAGCTTCCCTCTTTTGATTCCCATGCCGGAATCGATAGTATCTTCGTACTTTTTTCGTAAGTCGATGATGCGCTCGAGTGTGGTTCGAGCATTCTCAGCAGTTTCAACAACTCCAGTGAGGAAAAACCGAAGCCAATGTTCCATATCATTAGATTCACGAACTTGAGAAAGTGCGTCGTAGTATTTAGAGCGGTGCTTCTCAAAAAAGTCTGAAATATAGAGCGCTGGCTTTTTTAAGATACCCAGGCTTACTAAATGCAATGTTATTAGAAGCCTTCCAATACGACCATTTCCATCAAGAAATGGGTGAATCGTCTCGAATTGATAGTGTGTCATGGCTATTTTTATGAGATCAGGCACCTGAACGTTCTTGTTATGCCAAAAAGACTCGAGATCTTGAAGCAACTCGACAACTTCAGTGTGATGCGGCGGAATAAATTTGGCATCTTTAAGGGTTGCACCGCCTATCCAGTTTTGACTGTGACGAATTTCACCAGGTTCCTTTGCATATCCTCTCACACCTGAAAGAAGGCGCTTGTGTGCTTCTTTCACAAGACGGGTAGAAAGCGGCAAGTTCTCAAGCTCATCAATAGAAAATTTTATAGCTTTTATATAATTTTGGACCTCATCCCAGTCATCTCTCTTTTCTAAGTCTGAAAGCTCATCCTTTGGAGCAAGAGCTTCATCGATGTTTGTCTTTGTGCCCTCAATACGGCTTGAGACAGTCGCCTCCTTCACAACATGCATTTGTATAAAAAAATCTATATCTGGGACTAGCTTAGAGTAGGCGTTTAGTTCCCCTAAATAGCGCATAGCATCGCTTAAAAGGAGGTCTATCCTGGAGTCGTCCCATTCATAGGATACGTTAACTAGATTTGGTCGAAAACTCTTATACCCAGTCTTTTGTTGAATATAAGTTCCAGCCTTAAATTTAGGCGCTTTTTCTATCATGTGGGGTATATTATACCCACTCAACAAAAATGTCAAATTAAAAGTTTATCGATTAACTTTTAACTAATCATAGCATCATTAAAGGTTGGCAAACGATCGTTCTCCTAAACCACCTCCAGTATCCTCAACCTAAACTCCGGAAAGCTCCTGAACATACTCTTCTCCATCGTAGCCACAATATCCACCCCTATCCCGCTCCCTAACCCCTCTGCGGCAGCACCTGCCCGAGCAGTCTCAAGGCGCTCTAAAAGGTCGCCTTCATCGGCGCCGAAGAACTTAATGGCCTTGGTGGTACGTCCTGTTTCTGGGTTCAGAAGCACCACTTCAACATGCTCTTTTTTCTTGCCGAAGAGCTTTACGGCCGAAACTGTGACGCCTTTGAGCACGAACACGGGCTTGGGGTTGCCTTCGCCGAAGGGCGACATCTTTTCAATGTCAGACCAGAGCATCCGCCCCACTTCGCCGGGGTCGAGCACTTTGTCGATGTTCGTACTGTTTTTAGAAGTGTAATCGGCTGCCGCATGTGCGTTCAACGCGCCAATACCTTCTGCGGAATTTGGCGCGCCTTCTGCCTGCTCACTCGTAGCTTTCGCATCACTCGCCTTCTCATTCGCCTTCTTTCCATACATCTTCTCAAACGCCTTCAAAATTTCTTCTTCCAAAAAATGTATTTTATCTTCCGCAACTGCAAAGCCGCCCGCTGCCACATGCCCGCCGACGTTTATAAAAATTTCTGAGGGAACGGCGCGCATTACCGAAACAATATCGAAACCGTCTGGCGCACGACATGAACCTTTAATAATTCCGCCTGTTGCCGCTTTTGACGCCGACGCCGAACCCGACGCCGCGCTCTCCCCATCATCACTCCTTCCCCACAACAAAACCGGCTTGCCGTAATCGCGCACAATATTTGTCGCGGCCAAACCGAGAACTGGCGGCTTCCAATCGGGGCTGCCGATAACAAACACCGCCTTATCTGTTCCGCGCTCTTCAATCTTCTTTTTAATATCCTTCACTAAAATTGCCACCTTCACTTTGCGCTCGTCGTTAATGGTATTTAAATGTTCAACCATTCTGTCTGCCTCGCTGTCATCAGTAGTAGATAGCAGCAGAAACGCGTCCTTCGGGTCGGCCATACGCGATGCGGCATTGATGCGCGGCGTCACCAAAAATGCAATGTCTTCTTCAGTTAAGTGCCGCTGCTGCACGCGCAGATTTTTAAAAAGTTTAACGAGGCCAAGCCGCGGCGTCTTACGCAAAACCAGCAGGCCAAAGTACGCAAATACCCTGTTTTCTCCTCGTAGAGGCACCATGTCAGAAAGCGTGGCAATGCCGACCATATCGAGAAGCCACTTCTCCCAGCCGGGGGTTATGGGAAGGGTTGCTTCTATATTCCCCGCTTCGCTTGCCGCCCTTCCCGACTTAAACGGCTCAGTTCTGCACAAAGCCTGCACCACTTTAAAAATAACTCCCGAGCCGCACAGCATTTTTTCAGGATACCCGCAGCCAGGCTGTTTCGGATTCACTATTGCAAACGCGTCGGGAATATTTGCAATTTCTTCGCCGGTTTTTTCATCAACTCGCACATCCGGCGTGTGATGATCGGTAATAATTAAATCCATTCCCAATTCTTTCGCGCGTTTCGCCGTTTCAACATCGCCGATACCGCAATCTATCGTAATAATTAATTTTGCGCCGCATTTGTCGCCGCCGTTTTTGTCTTTTGCAAATTTTCCGCCTTTTTTCGCGACGTTCGCATCATAGCTCACATTTTCTTCACCGCTCGCGCCCTCACTTTCGTCATCCGTCATCTTCCCCTTCGCAATATCTTCTATCGCCGCCACGTGCACACCAAAACCTTCACGATGCCTGTGCGGAATATAATGAAAAGTATTCACATAACCGATTTTTTTGAAAAAATCGTGCAGCACCACCGCGCCCGGGATACCGTCGGCGTCGAAGTCGCTGTAAATTGCAATGCGCTCGTTATTTTCAACTGCGCGCACAATTCGCTCAACCGTTTCTTTCATTCCTTTCAATAAAAACGGATCGTGCGTCCCGCTTTCATAATTCGGATTCAAAAACGCCTGCTTGTCTTCATCGCTCACAATGCCGCGCGAATGCAATAAATGTTCAAGAAAAGAATCGCCGGCCGGCGCGCGGAGGGTGTATTTTGACGCGGACTTTGCCTTTGCGTTTGAAGGTGCTTTTGTTGATGACTTAGAAGCTGACATTGCTGCCATTCTATCATTGTTTGACATCTTTCTGCCCTAGTAGCACTATTACGGCAGATTTCGCTCTTAGCTATATACCGCTAGCGAATTCTGACCTTTTCCAAATAAATAAACCCTGAAACCCAGAAAACACAAACATGAAAGCATCATCGTCTAACCAACCCCTCAAACACACCACACCAAACCGAAGCGACCTGCTACTGGCCATGACAACATCCTCAGTCATACCTGCAGTGCTCTTCTTACTATTCTTCGTTATTGCCGTATTTTGCGGTATGCACGGCGGAAGCCCTGGCCTATGGACATTCGTGGTTGTGCTAAACATCCTTCTCGTCACTATCATGCACGGTACAAAAGAAAGCGCGGCCATGGTGACTTCGGTTGTCACATTATCGGGGTCGTGCTTTGCCTGGATGGGCACGCTCTTGTCGTTGAAATACGACCTAGCATTCAAAAACATAGACCTCCTGGCCGACTTCGCCTGTATCGCCTTTCTCGTCTGCATATTTACAAACCTCAAAACTACAAAGATTGTGGTAACAATGTGCAGCACATGGTTTACAGCCTATGTCGTAAGTGAAGCCCTCGGAACAAGCGAGAGCAGTTATACGTTTGAGATAATTTTCTGGTTTGTCGCAGCAACGTGCTGGCTACAAGCAAGGAAACTCGAATCGATAATGCCTTACGTTGGGGCAATGTGTGCCGCAGTGCCAGCAGCGTACTTTGTAGGAGCTCTTGCTCGAGCTATTCACTCAAACTAAGACATCGGCATTCGAAGTCAAATGTCTGTGCCAAAACTAAGCCCCCTCGAAACGGCGAAAGGCTCACGCCTAAAATAGTTTCGAACCGCGCATCACCTTGATGCGCGGATTTTGTTTTTTATTGCGTTACATTTACCACATTTACCCCGCGGCATTTTCGTACTACAATGCTTTTCATATGACATCCGATAAAAAACATAATGAAGCTGATGCGCAAAACACCTCAGATTCTACACCTCACGAAACTGCCGCCGACTGCATCTTTTGCGCCATTATCGCTGGTAAAATTCCTGCCGACAAAGTATTTGAAGATGATGAAACTTTTGCATTTGTAGATATAAACCCAACAAACGAAGGCCACACATTAGTTGTTCCAAAAGATCATTTTGAAAATGTGTATACCGTGCCGCCCGAAACATGGTGCCGCGTTATGCTCACCGTTCAAAAAATGGCGCTTGCCGTTCGCGCAGGTGTAAATGCCGATGGCGTTAATATTATTATGAATAACGAAGCTGCAGCCGGGCAAATTGTACATCATGCACATGTACACGTTATTCCTCGCCACAACGATGACGGCCTAAAACACTGGCAAGGCAAGCCGTATAAGAGCGCTGCCGAATCTGCAACCGTTGCTGAAAAAATTAAGGGCGAGTTGAAGGGGATTTAAGTTCGACGAATCTTCACAACAAAATAATTTCTTAATTATTTCAACGCCTCAACGCCCGGCAAAGTTTCGTTCTGCAAATATTCGAGCATTGCGCCACCGCCGGTTGATACGAAAATATTCGACATACCCGCGCCGCGTTCGAGGCCAATTTCTGCAACAGCAGCAGTTGTGTCGCCACCGCCGAGTGCTGCCTGTACTCCAGACTCTGCGAGCGCGCGAGCCATTCCTATTGTTTGTTCTTTAAAGCCTAATTCGCAATTACCCATCGGGCCATTCCATAATACAAATTTTGCTGTGGCCAAAGCTTCTTTTAATTTTCCGGTAAATGATGGGCCGACATCCATAATAATATCTTCTGCAGCAATATCGGTGAGTAATTTTTTGGCGATAGTCAGCCCGCCGCCACTTGAATCGCCGCCTTCTTGAACTACGACGTCATCAGGAATAACAAGCTTTGGGTTCGAAATAACTGCCGAAAAATCTATCTTTTCAAAAACTTCTGGCTTTGATACAAGAGATCGTCCTACAGAAAACCCTTTCGCCTTAAGCACGTCGTTCAAAAGGGCCCCGCCGAGAAATACTGCATCGGCAACCTCGGCTGATGTTCCGTTGCCTGTAGCGCTTGCAGCGCCGGTCGCACCAGCGCCGCCAGAAACCGTGCCTCCCAAAAACTTCTGAATAAGTGGGAGCTTTGTTTCAAATTTCGCGCCGCCTAAAATAAATACGAACGGCCGCGGCGGGTTAAATACTTTACTTAAATGTTCAAGTTCGCTTATAAGCTGAATACCAGCATAATGTGGCAATAATGCTGGTAGTGCTACAAGCGATGCGTGAGCGCGGTGCGAAACAGCGAAGGCATCATTAACATATATGTCGGCATACTGAGCGAGTTTCGCCGCAAATGCCGGGTCATTCTTTTTTTCACCCGCATCAATACGCAAATTTTCAAACAAAACCACTTCACCTTCTGACATATTAAGAATATGTTGCTTCGTTTCAATAGTTCCAGCGTCAGTCAGATAATCTTTTATGAATACAAGAGGTGTCGCTGTACCTGAACTTGTTAGGCCAAATTCTGCCGCATGGTGTTCAGAAATATGATTCGCAACCGGTTCAAGACTGTCGATGCCACCACTTAGTGACGCTTTCTTTCCTTCAATATGAGAAATAAGAATAATGCAGGCACCCGCTTCACGCAAAAATGAAATGGTGTGCAAAGTTTTTCTGATGCGTAAATCATCAACAACTCCACCTTCATCGTTTACCGGCACATTAAAATCGCATCTAACAATTACCCTTTTACCTTTTAGACTTGCCGCGCTTAGTTCGCTTAATTTTTTTGGAAGCTGCATGTTTAGAATTTTTTATTTTTTTGACTGATTTTTTCTCGCTCTTTTTTGCACTTGTTTTCATCGGCTTCGTGCGTGCCAAAGTTTTCTTTGCCGCTTTCTTTACAGGTTTTGCCGCCTTCCGTACCATTACCCTTTCCTGCTGTCGCTTATTATACATCTCAGCCTTGTTTTGTTTAGCTTTTCTTAAGGTTTCCTTAAGGGCAAGTTTAGTTGTGCCCTTGCTTCCGCCATTAATGGCGTTAAATATAGCTGAAAAGCTCGCTGCCTGCCAACTGGCCCTTCCAACTAAAAGCCCGTCAACTTCGCCGTTATGAATAATATCTTCAGCGTTTTCAGGGGTAACCGAGCCGCCGTATAAAATAGGAATTAAAGTTGAAATGACGTCGCCAAACATTTCGCGCAAAGTTTTTCTTACAAAAATAACCATTTGATGCAGGTCGTACGACGTAAGTGCCACGTTGTCGGTTCTGCCTATCGCCCACACCGGTTCATACGCCAAAATAATTCTCTGAAATTGCGCCTTGCTGATACCCGCAACCACTTCGCGAAGCTGCGCTTTAATAACTTCAAGATATCCGCCATCGGCATCGCGCTCTTTCTCGCCGAAACATACAATAATGTTCATATCGGTTTTTAGCGCCTGCTGAATTTTTTTAGAAATAACCTGGCCGGTGTCACCCAGTGCCCGTCGCTCAGAATGACCCAAAATTACATAACCTGCTCCTGTGCTTTCTATCATGTGTGCGCCCACATCGCCCGTTTGCGATGAACCGTCATCAAATAACGAAAGGTCCTGTGCGCCCACAGCTACACCCTTGCGATTACTATTGCTATTGCTGCTGCTATTTTTCTTCGCGGAAACGCCACCAACCATTGCAGCCAGCGCTGAAATAAAAGGAAATGGCGGGCAAACAACAACCGAAAGGCTCGGGTGCGCCGCCGCCGCTTTTTTAATAGATTGAAATCGCGTTTTAGCCTCAGCAATAGTTACTGGGTTCATCTTCCAGTTTCCGACAATGAGCAGCTTCTGAGCTTTTTGCATATAAAATCATTATAGCAGAAAAATGCAGCCGCCGGCTGCATTTCAATAGTAATTTTCACAACAAAACAAAGGCAATTCATTTTCTAGAGCATATCGCAGATACGCATGCTCTAGAAAATGAATTGCCTTTGTTTTGTTTGTTTAAATTTCCTGCCAACTATCAACATTCCACGCCCCCGACGGCCCACTGCTAAAATTAATGTCCGCCAAACCACTTTCATATGTAAGCGTGGCGCTACCCGACATATTCATTAAATAACCAACTGCGGCCTTTGCGCCAGCAGAGCCCTGAAAGTTTATACCGCCATATTGAGTAAGAAGCACCACCGCCCCAGCAGAACCAGATATATCCATGGCATATGCGCCGCTGCAGCTTGTGGTGCCTCCGCAGGTACTATTGCTCACCATAACAATGTAGCTGCCCGTTGTGCCGCTACCTGAAACTGCGCCGCTACCACCCAAATTAACCTTGCCATCTACCACTATCATGCCTGATGACGCCCCGTAACTTGAAGCCAAACTCAAGTTACCAGAACCCGATACTGTAAGGTCACCCTTTACATATAAAGGAGAGCTTAATGTTAGGCGCCCGCTATTTGTTACCGATAAATTACCATCAATAGTTGTGGCTCCGCCAAAAGTTACAACCGCACTACCACCAACCGTTACACTACCCGTAACTTCCATCGAACCTGTTGTAGAAGAAGTAGAACCGCCAAAACTTAAACTGCCCGCATAAACATTGCTAGAATCTGCTGAAGCTTTCCATTCATCAATATTTGCGCTTGAAAATGGAAAATTAAGAAAAGACGCCGTAGGTTGCGCAGTATTGCACGACTTATTGTTTCCCGAACCGAATTGGCAATACAAATTTCCTGATACCGTACTGTTTAATACATTAAATGCATTTGCGTCGCCCGTTCCGCCTGAACCTACTATTACGCCGTTAATACTGCTAACTCCTCCTACATAAATTTTAAAGAATGAATCGTAGTTTGCGTTCGGTATTGTCCAAGTTCCACCCTGCTGACCTCTTTTTAATTGCCCTGACGTATACGAGTCTGAGTTAGTTGATGCGATAGTGTAATAATTTGAAGTGTTGTTGCTCGCTACATCTATAACAAGCCAATATGTTGTGCCCGGTGTAAGTGAAGGGTTTGTAGTAAAACCAACATCAACCCAGCCGTAACTTGTAGTAACTGAACTTGCGCTCAATGTTCCGCTTGCAAGCACCGTAGTTGAAGGGTTACCTGAACTGTTTGTAACCAATTTAACCGTAGCATTTGCCGGCGCACCAACTTTCTTTATATAAACACTTGCTTCGGCTACAGCCGTAGATGTAGAAACCACAAAACTTTGAGCGAAGTCTTGTGCTGCTGTTGTGGTACCAAAAACAATATCTACAGCTGGTGTTCCTGAGGCAGAATTCTGCTGATCGGCAGCTTCAGTTGTTGCTACAGCAGCAACAGCAGAACCTGTGATGTTACAACTACCTGTAGCACTAATATTACCGTTAGCGTATACATTACCATTTACCCTAGCGCTACCGCTCATAACTAAACCGCCGTTTCCAACCTGAAGACCATAATTAATGGTGACGCCATCACCCTGAGAAAACAGACTCTTGGCTACTCTAGTAAAGCTGCCCGCAATACCCGTTGCAATAATTTGTTTTGCACCCGATACATCAGTAATTGAAGCAGTAGATGTTGCCCCACTAAACGAAAGAACTATAGTTGAAGGCAGGGTTCTACCCTTGTTTAGCCGATACAAAGCCTCTTCATTTAGAGTATCTGCAGAAATGTATCCTTGTTTTGATTGAAGAAAATCTGCAGTAGTTCTAATTTGGCTGGCAACGGGCGAAGACATAGCAACCAAAATTACTATTGCCGTTGTAAGAAAAAATATAACCGCCGTAATCATTGCTTGGCCTCCTTGTCTATTCATTCTTTTATATTTTTTTGATTTGTTCTTCATTTTTCTTTCTTTATTAATATGAACCCCTCAACACTGCCGTTCCATAAAAGTTTTTAGATGTAGTTACACCACTTGAACTTGCGGTATCAATTATCATTTCAACCTTCACAGCAGAAGATGTAGTCGTAGAATAAGATCTAAATACTAAGGATGTAACCGCAACATTACCTGGAGTTAAAGGCCCAAGCGTAATGCCGTTTTCTTTAAGCATTAAACGGCTACCCGAAACGTAAAACTGTATTGTTACTGCGGTACTGCTGGCATCAAGGCCATTTAAGGTAAATGCCGTAGAAGTGCTTTGCGCCAAATTTACATTAAAAGTGGTTTGAGCAGTGTTTACACTTGTAGCGCTACGAGTTTCTCGAATTATTCTATCCATTGAGTTAATTGCGGCAACTTCAACTGACCGAAGAGACTTTATCCCCCTATATGAACTTGCTAGTAATTGCATTGCGTTAATAACAGCAATGAGCATTACCGAAAGAATAGCAACATATACCAATGATTCTAAAATAGAAAACCCTCTCTTGTATGTATTTTTAAATTTAATTTGAAAATGTGTCATATATATACATTTGAACAGATTTCGTAGTAGTTCCCGAACCGTCATTCCACGCCACGCTTATTGTTGCTTTGCGGGTGCCGGTGTCAACACTGCCACCGCTCGTAACAATGTCATATGTCGTTGCATCCCTGTTCACGGCTGAAAGCACAAATGTTCTATCAAACTTTCCGTCTACCAATGTAGCTGTAGTTGTTGATGTCCAAGCGCTGTTTTGCCACAACAAACGATATGTAGTGCCATTAGCTAAATTGCCTATTTTTGAATGCCAACCTGCGTCGCGCATCAAGCGAAGAACTTCTGCCCCTTCATCAAGCAGCATTGCAGCTTGAACACGCGGAGTATTTCTTATTGAAAGATTAGTGAGGCCGCCAAAGATACCAAGAAGAGAAACCACAGCTGTCATTATAATAGCCGCGCCAACTACAATTTCAACTAACGACATCCCCTTTCCTGCTCGGTTCTTTACCTGCTTAACCATTTCCTTTTTAGAAAAATTTGATGAAAACTTCATGAACAGTATGCATACTATTGTACACCCTTTTTAAAAAGTTTTTTGTTTTACTGCACTTCTGTTAGACCGCTGCCGTATATAGTAACCGTTTTTGTAGTGCTAGCATTAGTATTTAAAATAAAAGTTATTGTTCCTGTAGCATTAGGCTTGCCGCTAATAGGCATAAAATATAGCGATGTTGCTCCACCCGTAAGTTGTATAGATGAAATTCTATCTTTGTTTGATAACGTATATACCTGATTCGTTCCTGCACCGGCTGAATATGTTGTTCCCTTAAAAAGAGTTGCTGAAGAAGTGGCAAATTTTATACCGTATTGGTCATCATCTTTTGCGTTTATAGTTTGATTTCGCGCTTTTTCTATATACGAAACTACAACATCTGCATCTTTGTCTATTGATTGAAAATTAGAAAATGAAACAAGCGACGTAATACCCATATATGCCACCGCTCCAACTATAGCCAAAGAAATTAACAGCTCAATTGCTGTAAGGCCTTTTTTATTAATTGCTCGATGGTTCACAAAAGTAATAACTATTAAATAACACTAAATGTTGTCTACAATCGAATAAATTGGCTTAATCATTGAAATTGCGAAGAAGCCCACAGCGATACCAATAATGACCATAAGGAACGGCTCTACAACAGTTGAAAGATCTTTGGTCTTCTGTTCAACCTCACCCTCAAAGAATACCGCGACACCAACAAGCATTGGCGCCAATCGGCCGGTTTCTTCACCCACGCTCATCATTTCACCTACGAATATTGGAAACAGCTTTTCTTCATCTATAAAAAGCTTCGAGAGCGAGTCGCCTTTTTCAACTATAGCTTCGCTTCTTTTCATTACATCTTTGTAATATGAATTCTGCAGAACGTCGCCGCATATTTTTACCGCGAGCAGCAAGTCGACCCCAGAAGTAAGAAGAGATGAAAGGCATCGCGCCGTCTGAGCTGAATTGCTTTCTTTTACTATGCCGCTGATAATAGGCATTTTTATGGCAATAAGGTCAACAACTCGGCTGCCTATACGCGTACGAATTGCCCACATAAACAAGGCTATTATGGCGATAATGATACCGAAGACAATAATATAGTGGTTAGAGGCAAAATTACTGACGGCAATAATCATTTGAGTGGAAGCGGGCAGTGGCACCTTAAGGTCGGTAAATGTTTTTGTCAGGCTCGGTACCACGAACATCATCATCAGAACTCCGATGGCAAACATGACGCTAACAATGACGCCAGGGTAAATCATCGCGCCTTTTATTTTTTTCTGAAGCTGATAACTTTTTTCCATCTGATCAGCGACGCCTTTCATTGTCGACGCCAAGTTACCGCCCTCTTCACCCACGCGAACCATGGCAATAAACAGGTTCGAAAACACTTTCGGATACGCGGCCAAAGCCTCATGAAAGCTTTTGCCGGCGGCAATATGTTCGTTTAGGTCATGATAGATTTTCTTGAGCTTTGCGCCCTTGGTCTGCCTTTCCATAATATTGATGGCGCGAGAAAGTGAAAGCCCTGCGTCTATCATATTGCCTACGTTGCGCGCAAAAACTATTTTCTCTATCGTCTTCACATTACTCAGGAACGGAATGTTAATTTCCATAGAGCCAAGTTTCTTTTTGTCTTCTTTTGATGAAACAAGCGTATCCCCCGTCTTTTTGAATTCATGATAAAAGTCGGCCTTGTTAGCTGCCTCCATCACCCCCGTATATTTTTGGCCGTCTTTATTTAATGCCGTGAATGAAAATTTCATGAAAAGATTTACTCTGAAACTACGCGCAGAATTTCTTCTATCGAAGTCATACCCTGCACCGCCTGAAAGATGCCGTCTTCGAACATGGTCGACATGCCTTCGGCCCGTGCCTGCTTCTCGATGTCGTCGCTCGTGGCGTTCTTTATTATAAGCTCCTTTACGGCCGATGAAACGCGAAGCACCTCATGAATACCCAAACGCCCGTGATAACCGTCTTCAGTTTCGGCGCTCGCCTTCGGCCTATAAAAAGGAATTGTGTCCCAGTCTTCCTTCGGACCGACGACTTTTTCTTCGCGAAGGACGCTCAGCACTTTATCCATATCAATCTTTTTCTTTAGCGTCGCCAGTTCTTCTTTGGTAAGAATATATTTTTCTTTTGATGCAGACAGTCGGCGAACGAGACGCTGCGCAATAATAACTTTCAAAGTAGATACGAGCAAAAACGGCTCGCATTTCATATCTATAAGACGAGGCACGGCGCCGGCAGCAGAGTTTGTGTGAAGCGTTGAAAATACCAAGTGGCCGGTAAGCGCGGCGTTAATGGCAAGCGACGCCGTTTCGTTATCGCGAATTTCACCCACCATAATAATGTCGGGGTCTTGTCGAAGAAGTGAACGCAAACCGGAAGCGAATGTAAGCCCAATTTCAGACTTAATTTGCGTCTGATTAACGCGCTTCATCTGATATTCAACCGGGTCTTCAACCGTAGAAATATTTACGTCTGGCTTATTTACGATATCGAGCAAAGTATAAAGCGTTGTTGTTTTACCGGAACCCGTTGGGCCGGTAGTAAGTACCATTCCTTCTGTATAATTTGTAGCTTCATGCAAAAGCTCCAGGTCGCGACCGTGAAAACCAAGTTTCTCGAGAGTGAAACCCGAAACGCTTTCTCGCAAAAGTCGCATTACAACTTTTTCGCCGAAGTATGTAGGAAGAACAGAAACACGGAATGAAATCTTTTCGCCGTTCAAATCAATTCGGAAACGGCCGTCTTGCGGCAAACGTTTTTCATCGAGCTTCAAGTTTGAAAGCACCTTAATACGCGCAATAATGCTCGGCCCGGCAGTTTTTGGCAGCACCATGGCGTCGTGCAGCATGCCGTCAATTCGGTAACGCACAACCACCTCAAATTCCATCTGCTCAATATGAATATCGGATGCGTCTTGCAGGGCGGCATGTTTCAGAAGGGTGTCTATAATTCGCACTACCGGCAAGTCTTCGGCAATTTTTTTAAGATCTTCGCCTGAAGCATCTTCACCTACCGCCTGTATACCTTCTGTCGTCACCACTCCGTCTTCGGCAGCTGATGAAACTTTCAAAGCAGATGCTTCCTGCTGAATGATATCGCCGAAATCGGCCTTAAGGCTTTTTTGATATTGAATGAGCGCCGACTTCATCGACTCTGTATTAGTAAGTCGCGGCAAAATTTTGAAACCCGTCTTCTTTTTTATGAAATCGATGGAACCGAGATCGTCGGTATCGAGCATGGCCACTTCAAGCGAGCCCTCGCCCGCACCTGTTTTTTTATTGAAGGCGATAATATTATGCGTTCGGGCAATAGGTTCAGGAATGAGGGACAACACTTCAAATTCAAGCTTCTTATTTTTGAGGTCGACGAAAGGAATTCCCAAAATATGCCCCTGCATGCGGCGAAAATCATCTTCTGACATTTTACCTTCAGAAACAAGCACTTCACCGAGGTCCTGCTTCTTTTCTTTGGCCTCTTTTTCGGCGGCTAGAATATCAGGAGCAGATACGAGACCTGAGTCAGCAATATATTTTTTTAATTGATCAGGAGCAATGAACATAAAACGTGCATAAATTATATCACAAACAATTGCCCTTTTTCCTTATTTTTGTATGATGTACATCATTATGACAACAATCAAAGTATTCGGGCATATTTCACCCGACACCGACGCTACAAGCTGCGCCATTATTTGGGCGTGGTACATGAACACTCACACTACTAATAAGGCAGAGGCTTTTGTTTTAGGCGAACTGAACAAAGAAACCAAGTTCGTGCTTAACCGATGGGGCCATAGTGATCCTTCCCTCCTCGATAAAGTCACTCCTGAAGATAAAATAGTAATAGTAGATACGAACAATCCTCAAGAACTTTTAGACGGCGTGAACGATGCCGACATCATACAAATAATAGACCACCACAAGCTTGTTGGAGGCCTCTCAACTAAAGGCCCTGCAGATATGACCATTCGCCCTTTGGCTTCAACAGCCAGTGTAATGCACGACCTCATGGGCGCCCACGCCGAAACAACGCCTGAAGATATAGCCGGCATTATGCTCTCATGCATCCTTTCCGATACTCTAGAATTTCGCTCACCTACCACTACCCCTCACGACAAAGACATTGCTGAAAAACTTGCAGAGCGGCTCGGTTTAAACATTTCTGCGTACGCATCCGAAATGTTCGCGGCGAAATCAGACATTTCTGACTTCACAGATGTTGGCCTCATTCACCTCGACAGCAAAAAATTCGAGGTTGGCGACAAAAATATTCGAGTTTCAGTAGTAGAAACAACAAACCCAGCCTCAGTTCTCGCCAGAAAAGACGGCCTTGTAGCGGCAATTAAAGAAGTTGTTGAAAAAGACGGCGACATCGACGACGTTCTATTTTTCATAGTAGATATATTAAAAGAAGAGGCTACCGTGCTCACGTATAACCCGTTTTTGCAGGGTGTTATTGCCGCCTCGTTCGGTGTAAAAGCCAATGCAGATACAGAAGTTCTTCCTGGAGTCGTCTCGCGCAAAAAGCAAATCATTCCGTCGCTAAAGTTGCCTGCTTAAATTTCTTACCCGGCCTTTTATAAATTCTTATAAAACAAAATCCGCCTCGGCACCACTAATGGATGCACGAGGCGGGGGTTTTTGAGCAATTAAGCTCGGGTTTGTGACGAAGCGGTTCGTCACGACGTACTCACATCGACTGGCGACTTGAGTTGCGGGCGACGTGCCCGAAACCAAGCGCGATTGACGCGAATCCGTAACGGTTGCATTCCGTGCCAGCATCTGAGCACGGCTCTTTTAGCGAAGGAATGCTCCCACCGCTTCCACCAGATTTGAATTCCGGTGGTGTTGAGCCAGAGCCAAGCTCTAGCTTTTCCCATCCTTTCAGACTCTTTCTCTGCTGCACGGCGACGACGCTTGAAATGACCACGCACTGGAGACCAGAACACGACCACCCATAGCAGCGCCATGATGACCGGAGAGATTGTGGCAAACAAACGCGGCGGCGTCTCTTCCATTGCTGGAATCACCATTGTTGCCGTGGACGCGATAAACGCCAAGGCCGTCAGGTTGATAAGGACGATCATCACCACCCGGGGAAGTGTGATGGTTCCGCCTACGAAAAGGCTGAGGAAGAATTGAAGGGGGGTTTCCTCTTGAGAAGATTTTCTTTTCATTTTCTTGATACAGGTGTTGGGGTTGCTGAGTTGGTTTGTTGGGAAATACGCTCCTTAATTGATGTGCAATAACGCATAAGCACAGGAAACCTGGGCAAAAGACGAAATTGGCACTAAAGAACGCACTAGTTTGGTATCATAACACAAAATAGGCTTTGGGTCAAAAAATACCCTCGAGAAAACCCCAAATCACCCTAAAATCTCCTAAAAACCCTTGACATAGGCCCTCAAAAGCATATACTTCCCCTATCTGAAGCGCGCCCGAAAGGCGGCTCATTTTTTTAAAAAACGGCTCAATATATGGGTATTATAAGAAAAGCAAACCTTTTCCCCACCCTAAGCGAGCGACAATTAAATAACAAATCAATATGTTCGACCTAAAAGTAATTCATTCAGTATTAGACCAGTTGGAGCAAGAAAGGGGCATCCCACGAGAAAAAATCATAGAGGCCATAGAAATGGCCCTCGCTACTGCATACAAAAAAGAGTACGGCCGGAAAGATCAGTTCATCCGAGCGCATTTTGACATTATGACAGGTAACACCGACTTCTTTCAGGTAAAGACAGTCGTAGACCCTTCACAAATTGTGACAGAAAAAGACGAGCTACCTGAAGTTCAGGTAGAAGGCGAAGAAAAAGTCATCTTCAACGATGAGCGCCACATTCTAATAGACGACGCACGCAGAATAAAGAAAGATGTTAAACCGGGTGACGAAATTGTTTTCGATCTTGAAAACAAAGGCGACTACGGCCGCATCGCCGCTCAAACTGCGAAGCAAGTTATTATCCAAAAAATTCGTGAAGCTGAAAAAACTTCAGTGCTCGCAGAATACGGAAAGAAAGAAGGTGAAATTATTTCTGGTTCAGTTCAGCGAATTGAACGAGGTAATGTATTCATCGATATGGGCCGCGCAGTTGGTATGCTTCCATATGAAGAGCAAATTCCTGGTGAACACTACAAGCAAGGTGAACGACTTCGAATGATTCTTCTTCGAGTAGAAGAAACTCCAAGAGGCATCTTCGTTCGTCTCTCACGTTCACATCCAAAATTCTTGGCTGAACTTTTCAAAGCAGAAGTTCCTGAAATTGTTGCAGGCACAGTAGAAATAAAGGCAATTGCACGAGAAGCGGGCTCACGTTCAAAAGTTGCGGTTCACTCAACCGACTCACACATCGACCCTATCGGTTCAATGGTTGGCCAGCGAGGCGTGCGCGTAATGACAGTTATGAGCGAACTCAGCGGCAACGAAAAAATCGACATCATCGAGTGGTCTGAAAACCCTGCGAGCTTCATTGAAGATGCTCTTTCTCCTGCAAAAACAGTAAGCGTTACAATTGACGAACCAAATAAAACAGCTCGTGTCATCGTAACAGAAGACCAGCAGTCTCTTGCTATCGGTAAAGGTGGTCAGAACGTTCGCTTAGCTGCAAAACTAACCGGGTGGAGAATAGACATTCAGTCTGCTGCCGGCCCTAAAGCAGAAGGAGAAGAAGGTGCGGCTACAGAAGTAGCTCCTGAAGAAATCGCCGTTACTGAACCTGCAAAGTCTGAAGAAGCTGCCGCTTAAGTGCACTTCATTTGCGTTTCTTATCTCATTAAAATTCAAAGTCGCGGAAAATATCCGTTAAACATCAGAAAATAAATGTCATTCACAATCACAAAACACGGCGCATTGCCGGAAAACGAATATGAAATTGAAGGCGAGATTCACGCTGAAATTGTAAAAGGTTTCCGCGAGCAGGCTCTGAAAGATTTAGGCATGGGCATAAAGGTAGACGGTTTCCGCCCCGGCCACGTTCCTGAAAAAATAATTATCGACAAATTCGGCGAGCTTGTTATAACAGAAGAAGCCGGCCGATTGGCGCTTGAAAAGCATTACACCGACATCCTAAAAACTGCCATAAAAGATGCAGACATAAAACCGCTCGGCTCCCCTTCTATTACTATTACCAAAGTTGCGCCCGGCGAAGCTTTCGGTTTCAAAATAAAGACGGCTCTCATGCCTGAAGTGAAGCTCGGCAACTACAAAGCTGATATTAAACCTCCGCTCGAAGCCGCAAGCGCCAACAAAGTTGAAGTAACAGAAAAAGAACTTGCCGATGCCCTCCTCGAACTTCGAAAGCAAGTTGCCCATACTGAATGGCACAAGGCAAACCCCGATGAAAAAGGCCACGATCACGCCGACCATCCTTCAGATGAAAAATTCAAAGACGAATCTAAACTTCCTGAAATAAACGACGAGTTTATCGCGAAGTTCGGACCGTTCAAGACAATTGAAGCATTTAAAGAAAAAGTGAAGGAAGGAATTACCGCAGACAAGTCACGCAAAGAAAAAGAGAAGACGCGCCTCACCGTTATGGAAGCAATTCTTGCCAAGGCCGATTTCAAGATTCCGAAACTTCTTATAGATTCAGAATTGGGCAAGATGGTGAACGAGCTTGCCGGAAATATTTCGCAGATGGGTCTTGAAATAGATGTATACCTCAAGCACATCGGCAAAACCATTGAAGACCTTCGCACCGAATGGCTCCCAGACGCGACAAAGCGCGCGCAGACCCAGCTTGCCCTGAACCAAATTGCCATGGAAGAAAAAATTGAAGTGTCACCAGAAGAAATTAAAAAAGAAGTAGAACAAATTGTCGCTCACTACAAAGATGTAGACCCGGCCAGAGCTGAAATTTATGTTGAGACGGTGTTGTTGAATGAAAAGGTTTGGCAGTGGTTGGAGAACGTAAAATAAGAAAACAAAACACCCGCGTTACGGCATGCGTATCTGCGATATGCCGTAACGCGGGTGTTTTGTTTTCTTATTTTATGTTTTAGCCAACACCATAACCGCCACCGCCGCAGTCTCAGCCCTCAAAACATTTTCTCCTAAGGAAATGAGCTTGTATCCGTGCCTTTTGAAATACATTTCTTCCCTGTCAGACCAGCCGCCTTCGGGGCCAATGGCGAAACCGGCGGCGCCACCTTTTTCAATTCCTGAAAACTTCTCACCGCCTTTCGCGCATACATATAATGTTCCTCCCTGCTCCGTAAACTTTTCAAATGCTTCTTCTAACTTTATTGGCGTGTGTATTAAAGGAATAACCGCGCGGCCGCACTGTTCTGATGCTTCAATGACAATTTTCTTCGCGCGTTCAATATTTATATTCTTTTTTATGGTTCGGTCAGAAATAACGGGCACGATGTAGTCGACGCCGAGCTCGGTTGTTTTTTGAATGATCCAATCGAAGTTGTCACCTTTCACGATACTGGCGAATAGCCATATGCCACCAATTTCAGCCACGCCTTTTTCAGAAATGTCGCCCTTATCGCCGACTTTTTTGGAATCTTCTTTTGTTTTCTCCAAAACCACCACCGTAACCTCGCCCCAGGCAATTTCTTCGAGCATTGCCCGAACTTCGCCGCCGCGGCCATCGAACAAAATAACCTGGCTGCCGGCCGTATAATTGAAAACGTCCTTCCATTGATGAAAAAGCGCCTTATAGTCGGTGTCGTGAGCAGCACTATCGGCCGTACTTAAAGCCAATCTGGTACCAGGGCCAGCCTTAGTTAAGTCGTGAAATGGGGTATAAAAGCGGTGAAGTCTCATAAAATTGTAGTCGACACATATATATTGTATAGTAGCGATGACAGACGAACAGGATGACAGAATGTGGCGCGCGGTACGGCTTACTTCTTGAAAGATAGCCCAACGACGCTCCCCCTCAGAATTTCAGACTTTCAGCTTAAAACTAACACAAAACTCATGCTTATTCCAACAGTAATTGAAAAATCGCAGTTCGGTGAAAGGGCATACGACATCTACTCGCGCCTTCTTAGAGACAATATTATTTTCCTCGCGGGAGCAATAGACGACGACATTGCGAACATCGTCATCGCCCAGCTTCTCTTTTTATCATCAGAAAATCCTAAAAAGGATATTCAGCTTTACATTAACTCGCCGGGCGGTTCAGTAACTTCAACAATGGCCATCATCGACACCATTCGTCATATTAAAAATGATGTTTCTACAATTTGCGTAGGTTTGGCGGCATCAGGCGGCGCATGGTTGCTCTCTTCGGGCACGAAAGGCAAGCGTTACTCACTTCCAAACGCAGAAATTATGATTCATCAGCCGCTCAGCGGTTCTGAAGGTCAGGTTACGGACATGGAAATTAAACTTAAGCAACTCTTGCGCATGAAAAAGAATTTAACAGAGCTTATGTCAAAGAATACCGGCCAGCCAATAGCTAAAGTAGAAAAAGATCTAGACCGCGACTTCTGGATGATTCCTGACGAAGCAAAAAAGTACGGCATTATCGATAAAGTTCTCTCTTAAACTAATATGATAGCCATAAACACAGCAGCCCTCCTCACCATCCTCGGTGTAGGAGTGGGGTTCTGCGTCGGGTATCTCATTCGAATTCTAGTAGCGCTCAGCCGCAAGAATTCAATTGAGCTCGACGTTAAGAAACTCATAAGCGAAGCTAAAGAAAATGCAGAAAAAATTCAGCTGGATGCAGAGAAGCAGGCGTCAGAAACACTAAAAGATGCCCGTGAGCAGGTTAAAGAACGCGAAGACTCTCTCACCAAAGCTGAAGACCGCCTTATAAAGAAAGACGAAAATATCGAGCAAAAGCAACGTGAAATAGAAAAAGAAGCTGAGGGTTTAAGGCAGCGCACCCAAGAAATTAAGCAAATAAAAGAGAAAGTAGACGCAGCCGGCGAAGAAGCAAAAAAGAAGCTCGAGCAATTGAGCGGCCTTTCTCGCGAACGTGCAACTGAAGAACTTATAAAGAAAATTGAAAAAGATTCTGAAGAAGTTCTTCTATCACGCATGTACAAGCTTGAAACCTTCGCTGAAGAAAAACTTGAACAGAAAGCGCGTGAAATTCTCACAACATCCGTGCAACGTTTAGCTACATCAGTTACAGCTGACATCTTTTCAACTCATATTCCTATCGAATCTGAAGATATTAAGGGTAAAATTATTGGAAAGGAAGGAAGAAATATAAAAACCTTCGAACGAATGACCGGCGTTGAGGTTATCGTCGACGACATGCCTGGCTCAATAACCATTTCATCATTCGACCCAGTGCGACGACAAGTTGCAAAAGTCGCCCTTGAGCGTCTTATTAAAGATGGCCGCATCCAACCGGCAAAAATTGAAAAAGAAGTTGAAGAAGCTGAAAAAGAAATTACGAAAATAATAAAGGAAGAGGGTGAAAAGGCAATTTACGAAACCGGCGCGCTTCATTTAGACCCGCGCATCGTGCAAATTCTCGGCCGTCTGCATTTTCGAACCAGTTACGGCCAAAATGTTCTTCATCATTCAAAAGAAATGGCGCATATTGCTGGAATGCTCGCTGCTGAACTAGGCGCGAATGTTATGGTGGCAAAAACTGGCGCATTAGTGCACGACATCGGCAAAGCGCTCGATCATGAAGTACAAGGCAGCCATGTAGAAATTGGCCGACGTATATTGCAGAAATTCGGGGCTCCTGAAGAAATTGTGAAGGCTATGGAAGCCCACCACGAAGAATACCCGTATGAAACCCTAGAATCACGCATAGTTCAAACGGCCGACGCCATCTCTGGCAGCCGCCCTGGAGCCCGAAAAGACAATATTGAGCAGTATATTCAGCGCCTTACCGAGCTTGAAAAGATAGCCTCTGCTGAAAAGGGTGTCGAGAAGTCATATGCCCTGCAAGCTGGCCGAGAAATACGCATATTCGTCTTCCCCGACCAAGTAACCGACCTAGAAGCTCAAAATATGGCTAGAAATATAGCTAAAAAGATAGAAACCGACCTCCGCTACCCCGGCGAAATCAAGGTAAATGTCATCCGCGAAACCCGCGCAACAGAGTTCGCCCGATAAATAAGGGTCTTCTTGCATAGGCAATAACCCCTCTGGCAGGGTATTGGAGGGGACTTGCGAGGCTCGACGGAGCGAGCACGAGGAATTTTTCAGCAGAAAAATATCCGTGCCCATCCAATACCCTGCCAGAGGGGTTATTGCCTTAAATATGGCTTCATATATAATTATAGGCACAGTCAGAAGGTCGACCTTTAGCAGAAAAAACAATTTATAATAAACATGAACAAAGCAGCATTGGTTCAAAAAGTAGACGAAGTACTCGGCACAACGAAAGTTCAGGCTGAGCAGGTCGTCGACACTGTTTTTGACAACATTATCAGTTCTCTTAAGAAAGGTGATGAGGTCTCTGTCGCAGGGTTCGGTATTTTCTCAGCGAAGCAGAGAGCAGCTCGTACAGCTCGAAATCCTCGAACTGGAGAAATGGTTCAGGTTGCAGCCATGAAGGTTGCAAAGTTTCGAGCAGCTAAGGCCCTCAAAGAATCTATCAACAAATAGTCTCCTATCGCGCGGCACTCGCCGCATGTTTCCCCACTTATTAAAAACCTCACCGCGTTGGTGAGGTTTTTAATTTATTTGCTTATTATTCTCCGTCTTGGCTGTTATTACCCTCTTGGCCATCGTCTTCTGCGTCTTCATCATTAATATCTGCTTCATCATCCAGAGCATCATCACCTTCATCAATAGCACTAATATCTGCGCCTCCTTTCATCTTATTAAACGCTTCAAGTAATTCCTTAACTTCTGCCGCAACTTTATCAATTTCCGGGTTAAGTTCCTTTTCTATTCTTTCTATTGCCACTTTCTCTCGAGCAGGGTCACCGCTTTGTGAAATCCAAAAATTTGCGCGGTCTTCCTGTAGTTTATCGAGGTAAGCGTCGCGTTCAAGAAACTTCTTCCAAATTTCGTCAGGTGTAGACATTATTTTCTCGTTATAGTTGTGCGGGATAAGGGAATCGAACCCTTGTCTACTGCTTGGAAGGCAGTCATTCTACCACTAAACCAATCCCGCTTTTTGTTTCTTCCTTTTTTGAATCCTCCACCGCGCTAATGTTTAACAACCAGTTCACATTCTACCCTGCCGCAGCGACGATTTCATCAAATATAGCAGAGCAAGGCAGATTAAACAAACTAGCCCTATTCTTGCTATACTTCTATCAATATGGAGTCTAAGCAGCCGGAAAATTCGCCTTTACCCGAAAGCATAATTGCGGGGTGTGCCATCCTAATACTTGTAGGCATCTTTTCACAATTTCAGTTAGGAAATAGCACAGAAAAGGCCCTTCAATCGGGCGATATGCTTGCCGCCGTTGCCGCTTCAAGTAAATCTTCTCCTTCTTCATCTAAATCATCAACAATAAACCACTTTACTCGCCAAAAAGAGCCCTACCTTTCACTTACTAGTCCGTTTTTTGATTTTATGTCGGCATTTACAGCAGGCACACCAAACACCGCAGTTACCGCCACAAAACCTACCAGAGATAATGATGTGCTTTCTATTACAGCACCAAAACCTTTAACTCCTGTAACTGACATTAAAGGCTCGCTTGTAAACATATTTTGCTCGCAAAAAATTGGCAGCCTGCGAAGAATTGTAACGGGCAGCGGTGTTATCATAAAAGAAAATATTGTACTAACCGACGCTCATGTAGGTATCTACCCTCTTGTTGCCGATTCTCACGCAAATGTTACCTGCCTTGCACGAACAGGCTCACCCGCAGAAGCAACTCACAGTGTACAGGCCATATTTATTTCACCTGAATGGATTCAAAAACACGGCGCAAGCATAACCACTTCGTACAGCGAAACAGGTGAAGACGACTTTGCACTTTTAAAAATTAAACCAGTTTCTGCATCATACAAAAAAACTTTACCGTGGCTTTCAATACAAGAAACAGTTCCTGAAATTGGTACAGCAATACTCGGCGGCGCTTACCCTGCCAATACGCTGCAGGTAAACGGCACAGGTAGCGCACTGTGGTCGCAAACAGAGCAGCTTACAATAAAAAACTTACTTACATTTGAAGGAAGACGCGGCGGGCCAACAAACACTGACCTTATACAAACGAGTTTGAGCACTATAGGCCAGCAAGGCTCTTCTGGTGGTGTCATTACTGACCTAAATAACAATATTCTAAGCCTTATTTCAACAGTTGTAGATGACGGTCTTTCCGATTCTAGAAGCACATCTGCAAAAAAGCTTATTCACGGCCTTACCATAGCCGGAATAAACAAATCGCTCGAACGTCATTCATCCGGCGGCCTTCTGAGAGTTTTACTTTTCGGAACAGACAGTCTTGCATCATATTTCAATACAAACTATCGCGCATCGCTAACATCTATAATTTCGCAGGCTCTGTCTATATAATTTAATAAATTACCTTCTACGGTAGCAACACTTCCCACCGGCATATTTATTACTTCTCCGCAGTCTTTTTCGCAATTGAAGTAATAGCGTCAAATGAATCGTCCATAGATA
>OFQY01000214.1_pt1 | contig 25670 bp, 55 predicted proteins | sample 1542991 | NCBI WGS metagenome assembly OFQY01 (sample SAMN07774224, study PRJEB24372) | wastewater metagenome | isolation source: Exp Tend VB 10WW | collected 2016-02 | reverse complement strand
TACATATTAAAGATCACAATAAAAGTTTAAAAGAAATGAAAGCCAAAGATTTTAATTTTGAATTACCGATGGAACTTACTAATATATCAGTAAATTATGATACTGAATTTTTTATTGCAATTGAAGACGAACAACATCCAAAACATCAGCTTGCTAAAGAAATTTGGAAAGATAATTGTCTTCAGGCATTTAGCACAGCGGAGCCTGGTATGTCTTTTAATTTCCGTAAGGATAACGAGAGCTTGCGAAACGCATGTTGCGAAATTACTAGCGAAGAAGATTCAGATAAATGTAATCTTGGAACCGTTTGGATGAATCGTTGTAAAGATAAAAAAGAGTTTGCTGAAGTTGTCAAGCTTTCTACTTTTTTTCTACTTTGTGGCGGAATCTATTCAGATGTTCCGACTGAAAAAATTAAACAAATTGGAACAAAAAATAATCGTATCGGCCTTGGTCTTGGTGGAATTCACGAATGGTTAATGCTTAGAGGACAAAAATACGAGGTTGTACCTGAGCTTCATAAATGGCTTGCAATCTATCGTGATGAATCAGATGGAGCGGCATTTGTCGGAGCTAAACAGCTAAACGTATCGGTGCCTAAAGGCATTAGAGCTATTGCTCCTAATGGAAGTATAGGCATTTTAGCAGAGACCACCACAGGAATCGAACCTTTATTTTGTAAAGCATATAAACGAAGATATTTTAAAGAAGGTAAATGGTTGTCACAATTAGTAGTCGATGGAGCAGTAAAACGCTTGTTGAATCAAGGAGTTAAGATCGAAGATATGCAAGATGCTTATGATCTAAACTTTAGACAACGAGTTAAATTCCAAGCAGATGTACAAAACTATGTAGATATGGCAATCTCTAGTACTTGTAATATGCCTTCCTGGGGTTCTGAACTCAATAACGAGAAAACAGTTGACAAGAACGCGGATATCCTGCTAAAGTATGCTAAACGTCTTCGAGGATTTACAGTATATCCAGATGGATGTAGGGGTGGCCAACCGCTTACTCCTGTAGATCTTAAAGAAGCTTTAGCCGATGAAGGTAAAGTATTTGAAGAAAACGAGAAAGATTGCCTAAATGGCGTATGTGGAATTTAAATGAAAAAAGACTACAACATTAAAAAGATGCCTTACGGTAAAACAGTAAAAGACTGGATAGGAACTGCTCCTATTTTAGTTGTAAAAGACAATGGAACATTAATGTTCGATTACCCAGTGTTTAAAGCATTAGCTTTGTCTTCTGGACTTATGACTAAGTCACATCGTGCTATTAAGAAACGTGTAAAAAAGATAATAGAATGTGCTATTAATAATTTTTTTAAATCAAAGGAAAACAATGAAAAAGAAAACTAAAACTAATAAAAAAAGCGTTACAATCAAAACTAATACAAAACCAGTTAAAGTGTCTCTTAATAAAGACAAACTAATTAAACTGGAATTTAAAATAGATAATAAATTTTCTAAAAAAGATAATTTTATGCCAGCTCTTCAAAAAGCAGCTAAAAAGACAATAGATGATCTACATAAGAACCATTTCAATCCCTCCAAGAAAATGGGCTGGGATATTGGTTATTCTATGGTAGTTAATGATATCTTTTATGATGCATTTGGTCATCACTTGGAAAATTATATTTTAGTTGAACTTGCTAAGAAAAAGTGTTATTCTTTATGTACTAGCGATAAACCCGGACATGGCCTTGTAATTCGCAAAACAAGCAAGAGGACAAAATGAAAATTATAATTGCATTATTTAGTATTGTTATTCTTTCTGGATGTGGACTTCAAAACCAAATTAATCAACTTAAAGACCAACAAACAAGAACTAATGGCAGTATCTCTGATCTTGAAAAAAGAGTTAAAGTATTAGAGGATACCGCTAATAGTAATATTAGAATGATAAACGAGAACGCATCGTTATTGTCTACCCTTCAATTATTTTATAATTATTTATCTAGTCAAGAGGGCGCAGATGCTGCTAGTCTTCAAGCTCAAATTACTAGTTTAAATAATACTATAGCTAATCTTCAAACCGTAGTAACAACCCAAGTATTGTCAATTGCGACGCTTCAGTTGAATGAAAATATTACATCATTTCGTGATTTTTGTGGAACAAAAGCAGGCTCATATAATGAGGTAGGAATGGTTACAAGTTCAGGAAAGATTGTAGTTTATTTTGAAAATGGCGGTAATAGATTTTTGTCTGTTCTTAAAGATGGTAATTATAAGACTAGCGATGGAACTAATTGTTATTTTTCAGTAACAAATGGTGGGACGCTTATAACGAACGAGCATTATTAATGTGTGATGAATTACCTAAAGGTAAACGTAGTTGGGAGTCCCCAACTTACTGGGGATATGACGACGAGTATGGGACTAACGAAAATGGAGATCAGAAGTATAACACAACAGATCTAACTAATAAATGTACTTGCGGAACACATATTACATATGGAACTGGACCAGAAACTGAATACATACATGCTGATTTTTGTCGATTATACAAACCGAGGCCAAAATGAAAAAGTTACTAGCTTTAGTTTTATTTATAAGTGGATGTTCTAAATTAGCTCCAGATAGGATAGATGTTGTTAATAGTGGGACTAGCACCATCGAGGTAACTGCTAGCCTTAGAATCATTGACCAACTTAAGGCTCTATGTACTGATCAATTATCTCCTATCTCTTATCCTACATTAGCGGATAGGAATAGTGCTATTTCGTCGTGTGTGTTTGAACATTTAAGCACCATTGGAGGTCCCACTAGCGCTTTAACTGACTTTGCATCTCAGTATTGTGGGCCTGGCGCGAATTTGGTCGGGCTAAACCCATCTCAAATTGCATCAATTGCAGCTACCTGCGCTGCCATGGGAAAATGATATGATTAAACTTCTTTGGAATGAAAAATCTAATTTTCTCGCAGTTGTTGAAATTCGCAATGGCGGACTTCCGCTTTTGTTGGTTCTTGATGACGAGTATGAAGGAATCAACCCATTCTATTCGCAACCGATTTCATTTTTGAAATTCTATTCCTGGGTTGATTTGGGGGAATTATGAAAAAACACAATCACGCAACAAGAGACATTAAACCATTTGGGAAATGCCCAGCCTGCGATGAATATCACGACAGGAATATTCCTAAGAAAACAATGGCCGAGATCCGAGATGCTGAGGCTGATAAATATCAAGCTGATGACTCAAGAGTAAAGATTGGACCCGCAAATTCTTTCAAAGCAGGATTCGATTGCCGAGACAAGATGGACAATGAAGCCTTGAGGCTTGCGGTTGAGGCTTTGGAGTACTTTAAAGGTAGTGAATTTAATTTCAAAGCCGATGATGCACTCGTAGAAATTCGCAAGATTCAGGAGCAACAAAATGAGTAGTCAAATAGATAATTGTCCACATTGCAACGCGAACCTAAACGGTGATCCAATACCCGAGAATATACGTCAAAATTATAGTGGTACTCATTGGCGTAGAGAAATGGGATGGGAATACCCGGAAAAGTACGACGGTGTATGGGAATGGGAATGCCCAGATTGCAAAGGCAGATGGCCTTCTCAAGCTCAAGTAATCAAAAATAAACTGAAGGGAGCTAAAAATGTCAAAACTGATTCTAACATTTAAAATGCCAGAAGAACGGTCTGAAGCGAATTTGGCTCTAGGTGCTGGTAAATTACATTCTGTATGTTACGACATTTCTCAGTATGCTCGTTCATTGAGAAAATACGAGGAACGAAAAAACATACCTACAGCAGAGATTGTAGATAAACTTAATGAACTATTATCTGAATACTATGAAGTAGAGGTTGAATGATGACAGAACAAATGTTAATATCTGTTATTACTTTATTTTGTACTGGAACATATCATCCAGAAAATGGCGTAAATAAGAAGGCAAGGGAAGAAAGAATTCAATGTTATGAAACTTTGGTTAACTGCGCTGTAGGTCCTAATGGTAAAATTATGACATTGAAAGAATTTACAGAGAAATGTAGTAAGAAGTGAAACTAATGATGGTTCCTTCGCAACACAACAGAGTGTTATTTTATGATAAAGGCATATATAATCATTTGAATGATTGTTATGAGTATCTTTATTTAAATCGGAACAGTAATATATGGAAATATAGTATTACTTCATATTCTAGACAAGGAATGAAATTGGTGTATTTATGAAACTAACAATAGTAGACGATGTTTATAAAACATTAAGTCTAGAAAAATCAAAAAATACAATATATATTACACCTAATGGAGCAAGTAGATACTTTGAAGGTATATGGTATGATGGAATTACGTTATGAGATTATTCGTAGATAAGTTATTCATAGAGGAACATCTACTAGTATTTAAACTAGATACTAGGATATTTAGTACATCAACCTGGAGCATTCAACCACTCGACGATACTGCTAAATTTTTTAAGTATAGAAAACTTAGACATAACGTAACACGATTATGAGATTATTCTTAAATGACCACGAAATTAAAACTTTAATATTTAAACCGTGGACTCCTATATTTAAAACTGAATCTTATTTTAATGGTAAAGCCGAATTTATAGTGCATTTTAATACTAAATATGGTATTATCCAACTATGAGATTATCACATTCGAGTAAAAATGTATACCAAGAGTGCGGCTATAAATGGTTCAATCATTACTACCGCAAACTACGAACTACCGATGAATCTTCTCCTTTAGTTTTTGGAAATAGCGTGGACCTCGGACTAAATACCTTACTAGAAACTAGAGATCTGCCTAAAGCTTTATCCGTATTTGAAGAATCTTGGGGTAAGGTAAGAGCAGAACAAAACATTAAATATTCCAAGTCAGATCTTCAAGAAGAACTTATTAAAGATTTAGTAGCTACTAATGAAAAGGACAAGTCTTGGTTATCGCTAAACGAAAAAGGCAAGATACTGATCAACGAATATAATGATCAAGTAATGCCTAGAATAAAAGAAGTAATTAAAGTTCAGCTAGATCAAGTAATCAAAAATGAAACTGGAGACGAATTAATTATCAAGACAGATTTCATTGCTACATGGGAAGATGGAAGAAGGATTTTATTCGATAATAAGACTAGCTCAGTTAAGTACGAAGAAAACAGTGTTAAAGAGTCAGCACAATTAGCTACCTACTATGAAGGATTAAAAGAAGAATATAAATTAGAGGCATGTGGTTATATTGTACTTCCTAAGAAGATTAATAAACGTAAGAAACCGGCTATTGATATTAAAATTATCATTGATCAAGTGGCGGAAGAAACAATAGAAGCAACATTTAAAGAATACGAAGAAGTCCTGGAAGGGGTTAAAGCTGCGAAGTTTGAAAAGAATTTTGATGCATGTACTTCTGTTTATGGACGGTGTATTTACTACCAATATTGCAGAAACGGATCTACAGAAGGACTAGTTGAAAAACCATGATATGTAATATCCTGATGTTCAGTAAATCTAGATCTTTTCTTGTATTCGGGGAAGTGGTATATCTTGGACGAGGAACGCGAGGTCACGCTCTAGGAATTACATCAAGGGGAGAGTTTGCACGAGACATTATAGTCGGATTAGCAACCGGAAGAATAGTATTATGATACCTCTAACTATCCTTTATTTTAGATCTTTTAATATATTAGCATTTACTTTCGAACAAAAACAATACATGCTAGGTTCAGGAGTGAATACGTCAGGAGCATGGACTAACGATTTTCTAGTTAATTCCGCGAGAAAAACATTGTTGTTATGAAATTATTCATACCCCCTTATCTTAGACCGCTTACTATTGCAAAATGTCTGTTTTATGAATTAAATGAACAAAAATCTTATTGTTTTTTTAATGAATATGGATTATACTATACCAATATTTCACATCACGTATGGGATACTTACAAAGAAACAATATGGCTATAAAATTTGTATTACTTGTTTTATTCTTTCCTATTTTATCTTTTGCTAAAACTATCAAAGTTGCCGTACTTGATACTGGATATTATATAAATAATAATTCTTTTAAATCTTGTGAAAATCACAAATTAGATTTTAATAGTACTCCAGAATTTACTATGGATGACTTATATCCCCATGGTCAAAATATAGTCCATATTATTGTCGACGGGTTACAAAACTTGGATTATTGTATTATAGTTATTAAGACTATGTCGAAAACATACAAATTTGACGCAATTCAATACAATACCGCGTTGTCTTATGTTTTAAATTTAAAACCTGATATAATTAATATGTCTTTTACTGGCGGATCTTCCAATACACTAGAGAGTATTCTAATTAAAGCGGCTTTAGATAAAGGAATAAAAATAGTTGCTTCTGCCGGTAACGATTCTCTTAATTTAACAGATAAAAATTGTAATGTATTCCCTGCTTGTATAGATAAAAGAATATATGTAGTGGGATCTGTTGATAAACTAAACAAAAAAAGTTCATTCACTAACTACGGGGAGAGAGTTAATTTCTATGAAATGGGAGAAAATGTTGTAGCCGGAGGGCTAACTCAAAGCGGGACAAGCCAAGCCACAGCAAAGAAAACTAATAAACTTATCAGGGAAATGGCTAAATGAAATACTCACTTCCGTTTAGCATAGCTCTACATTTAATTCTACTTATTTCAATTCAAGTAAGCCCATCGGTAGAACCAACAAACGAAAGCCAAACTGAAAACAGAAATAATAATAATATACAAATTGTTCCTATGAAAATAACAGAGATTTCTGTCGTAGAGCATAAAAAAGGACCTTCCGTAAAGAAAGTAGTAGAGAAGAAATTTAAAAACGATACCCAATGTACCGGAAATGATTGGTTTGGTGGAATAGGTGTAACGTCGCAAGAACTACTTGGAGAAATTCAAGAGGTATATGCCGGGTATCCTGCAGAAAAAGCAGGTATTCTAGTCGGAGATCGTGTAGTTTCTACTGATGGGGACATTCGTGGCGATCCTGGAACAGTTTTAAATATAACTATTTTTCGAGCTAGCACAAATTCGACATTGTCCTTTAGCATAATTCGTGATAAGATTTGTTACGGAAAGAGGAAAGAATGAGTCAAATTAAAGTAGAACTTCAGGAGTTTATGGGCTCTGATAAGTCTATAGCCGAATCTGCGTGGACCTCTAGTACCGATTATCAAAAGAAAAAACAACGTACACTTGATGACGTTAAACGTGTAGTAGAAATGCTTGCAACACATAAACACTCTGTACCGTTTGAATCGGTTATATTTAAGTTTTGGTTTAGACTTCCAATAGCAATTGACCGTCAATTAATGACTCACCGTATCGCTTCTCACTCTGGAATGTCTGGGCGCTATCGAACAATGCCTGATGACTTTATGTTTATTCCTGAAGATATCGATGAACTTTTAGATTTATTTCCGCCAGGGATCGAAGATGAATATAATAAACTATGTACTGATGCTAACATTTGGTATCAAGCAAAATGTAAAGAGTTTCGGGCTAGTAAAACCGAAGGCAAGATTACAAATGAGGAATACAAAAGACTTCGAGAATTCATGCGCGGAGTTTTACCTCAACATAATATGACTGAAAGAGTAACTGTAATGAATCTGCGTAGTTTTTCTAACTTCATGAAATTACGAGATAAACCGGAAGCACAATTAGAAATACAGGAACTTGCTAAAAAGATGTTAATTGAAGTTAAAGCATCAAATGTGTGTCCGATTGCTATAGAATGGTTAGAAAAAAATAACTGGAATTTATAATTGACAAAAGATTATACATATAGTATAATCATCAAATAGGAGAAATAATATGTTTAAAAGTTCTAAGACATCATCTACAAAATCAGAGCCAGTAGTAGTTAATAATATTACTCCACTAGCCGATCCGTCAACTGCTTCTGCTCCCCAAGCTACTCATTCTGCCAACTTTACAACTAGTGCATTTTCTATTGTAAAAGATGAGAATAAATGGGTAGTTGTCGAAGTTCCTCTTGATCCTGAAAATCAATTGACCGGAGAATGGATTGTCCATCCAGAAGATGGAACTAAGATGGGCGCTCAAGAACGTATGAAAATTTGTGTAGCTAGAAAACTATTTGTTTAAGGAGAATAATAATATGTCAGGTCTTATTTATAAAAAAATGTCAGATGTAATGAAAGAAATTGGTTTTATTGGTAAAGATCAAAAGAATCAAGCACAAGGATTTAAATTTCGAGGGGTGGATCAATTTGTAAATGCGTTGTATCCTGCTCTCACTAAGAATGGAGTATTTATGACTCCAAGAGCTATTTCTTATACTCAAGAAATTAAAGATGTTCTTCGTGGAAGCGGAAAGCCTGGAGTCGATAAACATGTTTCAATTATGATGGAATATGACTTTTTTGCTGAAGATGGATCTAAAGTAACTGTTGGCCCAGTCCCTGCGGAAGGTCTTGACTCTGGTGACAAAGCTACGAATAAAGCACTTTCTGCTGCTTTAAAATATGCGCTAATTCAAACATTCTCAGTACCTACTCAAGATATGGCAGAAGGAGATTTAGAGACCCCAGAAATAGGTACAAGCGTAAAACAAGCTACCGCTCCTTCTCAATCTATTTTACCTGGAGCAGTCAATACTACAATAGTAGATGTTCCACCTAAAGCTGCTTCATCCGCTAGTTCATTCCGTAAACCTAAAGCACCAGCTAAAGTAGAAACAGCTCCTACAACTGAAGAAGGATGGTCATAATGGAAAATCAAAGATTAGATACTATACTTACTGTTTTATTTAGTATTGGAACTGGAGCATGTATTGGTGTCGCACTTACTTCTAATCCGGCAATTGGAGCATTGGGGCTAGCTGGACTAGTGTACAATACATACAAAAATTGGAAACTAATGCAAGATGTCCAATAGTCAATCTACTTCTTATTTAAAAGACACTCCAGATAATAGAGAATTGGACGAAGCTTTTTCTAAGATTAATATGTATCTTTTTGCTTGTGAAAATAAGCTAGTCCAAAAGATACTATATAAAAACCTAGAGGAGCTTTCGGAAGAAGCTATTAAAAGAGACAATAAACTGTCAAATAAGTTGACAGAATACTTAATTTCGATTAAACTGGCATTAAAGAGGAATAAACAATGAGCGAAGAACAACAAGCTAATCCAGAAGAAGTTGTAGCAACAACAGTATCTCGTGAGAGTTTTGAAGAACAAATCAAAGCAACTTCACATGCTCCAGAAGATAGTGCTGCCGCATTCTTTATGAAGAATCAAAAGATTATTCGTCCAGCAATCGATGCAATGTCACAGAACCAATTACGTCGATTTCTATATAATCTTATTTCTCATCCATTTATTCTTCCTGGTCAAGAGCTTAAGAGCCAGCTAGAAAAAGAAGCATTCCATGTTGCTAACAATATGGTAGAAAATAAGATTTTGATGCGTCTTGCGATGGAGATAGAAAAGGTTGAGAATGCTCAAAAAATAATTGAAGAAAATAAAGCAAATGAAACTAAAACAGAAACACAAGTAGAAGAAACAACTACTTAATATGGCTCATTTATATTCTAAACAAGAAATTAAAGATTTAAAAGGTAAAGTATATAATAATAGAGTTATATTAGAATATTCTCATATGGGCTATGGAAGTACTCGTATGTTTAAAACTAAATGCTTAAAGTGCGGAGAAAAGAAAACATTAGCGTTACAACCATTACGCAAATGTGGGTGTAAAAAATGTTATAATGCAATACCTTGGGTAACTGATAAAAATTTTCATAAAGTAGTAATTAAAGTTTATAAAAATAATGCTAAAAAAAGAAAATTAAAATTTAATTTGACTTTAAAAGAATTTAAAAGTATAATAAGTAATAATTGTTATTATTGTAATTCTCCTCCAATTACAAAAGTAGTAAGAAATAGAATAGATTTGTTATATAACGGAGTAGATAGAGTCAATAATGATAAAGGATACATTAAAAATAATGTAGTTCCTTGTTGTACTTTGTGTAATTTTGGTAAAAGAGATATGAAACAAAAAGATTTTTTAAATTGGATTAAATACATAGCACTAAATTTAAAATTAACCAAAGGAGATAAAAATGTTTAAACCCCGTTATAGCCGAACCACCGTAGGATCGGTTAATAAATCTCAAGATCCAACTAAATCTAATTACATCAAATTCTATCTAAAGAATACTGGAGGAACATTGACGGTAAATGACGGTCAAACTCTTTCAGTAGAATCTAAGAGCTTTCAGCTTAAGTCTCTAGAAGCTGCTGTAGCCGCTGGGAAACTTTCAGAAGAGAATGCCTCTAAAGCTCGTGAACGTATTGAAAAAATTCCTGAATATGTTTTAGGAGAATTAATTCTAGTAACTAAAGGCGAATAATATTATTTTTACTAAAAGTCAAGGAAGACTTAACGACATAATTAAAAGATTATCATCCAAGATGTGAACAAACTCATAGAAATCTATGTAAAAGTTCTAGCAACAAATTTAATAGTCGTTTTTTATAGGACGAGGAGTGTAACAAGATGTAACGCTTCTCGTCATTTTTATTTGTATAACGTACAAAGGAGAAAATATGAAACAAACGCATTTAAATTATATCGATGGAAAAATCTTTGGTGTTCCTAAGCCTCTTAGAAATGGGTTTAATACAAGATTTAAAAATAAAAATCATTATCCTCATGTCTATTTTGTTAATATTAGAGGATATGAAAGATGGAAAGTACAAATTAAAAGACAAAATAAATCTAAGATCAAATACTTTAAAACTCTTAAAGAAGCTAAACTATTTGTAGATATGCTTAGAAACAACAAGTACATTTAATGAAAATAGGTGTTCAATCTTATACAATAGATCATAGATTTATGAATAGTACTTTAGGAATTACTGTTCATACTGAGTTATCTTATGAATTTGAATACTATTGCTGCTATATTTCAATTAATGGTTTTTGTGATATGGAACCAATTGAAAACGAATTGACTTCTTATCTATAATTTGTTATTATAATCAAAAAGGAATATATGAACTCTATGTCTAAATATGTAGTACTTAAAAAAGGGTTATCTGGTCTTCCTTCTTTAGTAAAACCATCCGAAGTAATGGACGTTATCGAGAAAGATCCAAAAGGCATTAATTCTGATTGGTACCAAAGTATTCATTATTATAATGATTCTCATGTCCAGCTTTTAAAAGAAAAGGGTTCACTTAGAGGTGTTACTGATGTTAAGACCGATAAGCTTGTATTTGATTTTGATGATGCAGGAAAGCCAGAGAACGCTAAGAAGGATGCTCAAGAACTATGCCAAAGACTAATTAAAGAGGGAGTAAAAGAATCCAACATTGAAGCATATTATTCTGGTAATAAAGGGTTCCATGTTATTATTACATTAAATAAAGAATTGACACCAAGACAGGCACAATTAGCTGCGACCAAATTCGCGACAGGACTTGTTACTTTTGATACTACGCTTTTTGATGCAGCACAGATTCTAAGAGTTCCTTGGACTTTAAACAAAGAACATTATAAAATCCCTCTTACGGTAAAACAGCTTGAATCGCCAATGGCTAAAATTAAATATATGGCTAAAGATATTAATAACGTAGAAGGCGAATTTCATTGGGATAAAACAGACATTAACGAAGAATACTTTAAAGAACCTCCAGTAGTAGTTAAAGCCGCGACTACAACCCCTGCAATTAATTCTCAATTCGCGACAAAACCAAGACACTGGCCTGACTATAAATGGGCACTATTGAACGCGGTACAAGTTAAAGAAAGCGAAAGACATGAAGCTCTAATGGTTATTGCTGCGACTTGTAAAGGTTTGGGTTATCCAGAAGAAATGACTAGAGCGTTATGTCTTACTTTTGATGAAAAGTTTATACAAAATACAAAAAAACCTCCAGTCGAAGATTTAGATGATAATATTCTATTTACTGTATATTCAGATAAATGGAACGGAGGTATGTTCTCTATTAAAAATAATATCTGGCTTCAAAACTACGCTAAAAGAGTAGGGATTGACGTAGATAAGAATTCAGAAGAACCTACTATTTCAATCGATTCTGCTTTTGATATGTTTAAAGACTACGCTACAAATATTGATAGTCTTACAATTAAAACAGGAATTAGACCTTTAGACGAAAAGGCCAGAATGACCATTGGAATGACGGTGGGAATTGTTGCTGGGCCGGGGGTAGGAAAGACCTCGTTATCATTACAAATTTTGAATAGCATGTCAAACACTAACGAACAGTCTATATTTTTTAGTTTTGATATGTATCATGCTTTAGTATTTCAAAAGTTAGTACAGAAACATTTACGAGTAACTGATGATGAAATTTTTTCTAAATTTAAATCTAATGATCAGGGATTTCAAAAGAAAGTAGTTGAAACGCTTAAGAAGGAATATGCGAATGTTGACTTTTGTTTTAAAACTGGGATGACGCCGGATGACATTGAACGAACAATCAAACATACAGAAGAAAAGACAGGGAAGAAGCTAAGACTTGCGGTGGTCGATTATAGTGAGCTAGTACTTACCGACTTCTCAGATATGACTGCAGGAAGTGCGGCTGTTGCACAAAAACTCCGTGAAATTGCAACTAAGCTTAATATTTGTATTGTGGTTCTTCTCCAGCCGAATAAAATGGCTGGGACACCAGCGGACGAATTAAAGTCATATAGAAATTTGAAGGGCTCTAGTAGCGCGGAACAAGCCCTAAGTATTATTCTTGGAATGTCTCGTCCTGGCTACGACCCAAGACATCCAGAAAACGATCAGTTCATTACTATTAAATGTCTTAAAAATCGAATGGGTGGATTATTTACATTAGATTTAGGCTGGGCAGGCGCTACTGGAGATATTTATGAATTAAATGAACATCAAGAAGCCCATTTAGAAGAAATACGTAAGAAAAAATCAGAAGATGAAGCAAAAGATAAAACAGAAAATGGGGGCTGGAACTAATGGCTAAACCTAAAACACCTAAGAAAAAGCTTACAGCTATGGAAGAGACATCTCCTAAATCTACTTCACCTTTTTACCTAATCTTTATAGGAGAATTTGTAGAGATTATCTGTTCTGGTCCTTCTACAACTACAGAAGTGGGAGTATTTCCTATTGTTGCTAATGGGTATTTACTTGATCTAGATGAAAATTACCTATATCTTTCTGATGATGCAACTACTATAGTTAGAGCTATCAAAAAGAAGAATATAGTAACTATCGAAATAGTAAAACAGATAGGACAAGCAGAGCAGGCATTAATGAATCTAGGAATACCAGATAAACGAGATGAAGGTAATTAAATAGTAATGTATAAAATCCGTATTATGCAAATCGATTCGAAAGAATCTTCAGTAATGTGGATAGTTTCTGATATGTTTACTACTGATGTTTATTTTATGGAAAATGAAGTAGATAACGAGTTTGGTCCTTATGCTGGAAACGACATCGGATGGCAAGAATCTATATGGTTTAAATATCTATGAAATTATATATCAGTATTCATGTTATATCTATTCTTACGTTTGACATTGGGCCAAGTCTTTTCTTTATTTATGAAGCTAGTTATTATGCAACAGATGACAACATAGGAACATTAGATGCATGGTCAAATGAAATGAAAGCCGAGATAATTACTGAAAGCACTTTATTATGAAATTAGGTCTTAGTGCTGGACCTAATTGGAGATCTCTAGTATACTTAAAAGAGAAAAATATTGATATGTGTGCTTGGGCTGTATATGGCTATATTGGTAGATTTAATGGAATGTTTGACGATGACTATTCGTGTCACATAGACTGGATTGAGGTTGTTTTATGACCAATACTTATGACCCCCTCATTTTTGGTAAAAACCAACTCGAAAAGATCGTTAGCCTGGAAGTTGTAGACACAGAACAAGGCTCAGAAATTCAATTATTTATTCAACAAGACGATGGAACAGTTAAAGTAGAGAAAGCTCCTAATAAATATTGGATTTTATCTGATAAACCAGTTCAAAGAGACTGGGTTAAACTTAAAGGTAATCTACATTATCAGTATGGCAAACAGTACAATTCTCGTCAGGATTTTCAGAAGTTTAGAGCAATATTTAGTAAGAATAATGATATAACTACTGTCTGGAATGGCAAAGAAGCTGCAATGATTAAGGATGGTATTTCTTATTTTAAAGGAATGCATCCAAAAGAAGTTACCCTTTTATCTATAGATATCGAAACTACTTCATTAGATCCACAAGATGACAATGCTAAACTTCTACTTGTAAGCACTACGTACAGGTTCAAAGATAAAATACAGAAGCGACTTTTTTCTTACGATGAATATTCTAGAACTAGCGAAATGCTTTTAGATTTAAATTCTTATATACAAGAATTAGATCCTACTTTAATCGTAGGACATAATATTATTGCGTTTGACCTTCCTTACATGCAAACAATTGCAGAAAAAGAAGGAGTGGAGCTTTTATGGGGAAGAAATAGATCAGCAGTAGAGTTTTCTAACCGCGAGTCAAATTTCAGGCTAGATGGAACAAGAGATCTGCATTACCATGAAGCTAGTATCTTTGGAAGAGAAATTGTTGATACTTATTTCCTTGCTATTAAGTATGACGTAGCTAGAGCAATGGAATCTTATGGCTTGAAGTCTTTAATTGCCCAGCTCGGGCTAGAAACTCCTGGACGTACATTCTACGACGCGGGGCAAATTAGATTCAAGTACAATGATCCAGAAGAGTTTAAAAAGATTAAAGCATATTGTATTGATGACTCAGATGATAGTATTAAACTTTGGGATTTAATGGGAAGCTTATTCTTTTATACCAGTCAAATGGTACCTAAATCTTTTAGTAAAGTACTTCTTACTGCTTCTGGAAGTCAAATTAACTCTATGATGATGCGAGCCTATTTACAGCAAGGTCATTCCCTTCCCAAAGCATCAGAAACTAACAAGTTCGAAGGAGCTTTAAGTTGGGGAAAGCCCGGAATGTATAATAACGTAGCTAAGTTTGACTGCGCTGCGATGTACCCATCAATTATTATTGCTCACGAAGTTTATGATAAAGAGAAAGATCCTAACGCATATCTTCTTACGCTTGTCAAGGAATTTAAAAAGAATCGACTAGAGTATAAAAGGCTTGCGGCAGAAACTGGATTACAGCATTATAAAGATATGGATACTGCGGCAAAAGGAATTCTCAATAGCTTTTATGGATTTTATGGAGCAACTGGACTTTCTTTCAATAGTCCTAAATGTGCCGAGTTTATTACAGCAAAAGGAAGAGAAATCTTACGGGTAGCAATTACTTGGGCAACTGGAAAACAATTCGAAGAAATTGCTCCTGAATACTTTGTAGAGGAAGAAACAAATGAATCAGAAGAGTCATAATTTTATTCTTACAAATATAGATACAGATGCTTTGGCTTTCTGTAAGCAAGATGGATCTTTTATTTCCGAAGATGAAAGAGAAATACTTCTAGAAGAACTTAATAGCTTGTATCATTCTGAAATTAAGTTTACAGATGACGGCTACTTCCCACGATATATAATCCTTAAGGCTAAGAATTACATAATGTTTGATGGCAAAAAGATTAAGCTTAAAGGATCTGCTTTAAAGTCTTCAACGCTAGAGCCCAGACTTAAAGAATTCCTAAAAGAATGTATAGATCTTCTTGTTTTTAATAAGATTGATGAAATCCCTGCTGTATATACAAAGTATATCAAAGAGATTAGTAATATTACTGATATTACTCCCTGGGCCAAGAAAATGACACTTTCCGAGAAAACCTACGCATCAGTACGAGAAAATGAACAGAAGTTATTACGTGCAGTCGCAGGAAAAGAATATAAAGAAGGCGATAAGGTTTATGTCTATCCAAAAGAATCAGGAGAACTTGGATTAGCTTCGGAATTCTCTGGTGATCATAATAAAGTAAAATTCTATGAAAAACTTTTTAAAACGGTAAAAAGATTCGAAACTATCATAGATGTAAAAATGTGTTTGAATTATTCATTAAAGAAGAATCAAAAAGCGTTACAGGAATTATTATGTACGTCTTAGTTTGTTTTAAAAACAGTTCTAATCCTGAATTATTAGAAATTGTTATCCAGGGTGCTTTCTATTATTCGTTTTATATGACAAAATATGATGCCAATATCTCATTGGCTCCGCAATATCCTAACTGTAAATTTTGGACTTTATGAAAATAAAACTAAAAACAGCTTATGATGGGCACCACTATAAAAAACCAGTACTTGGATATTATTTTAATAATCCACGAGCAAATAGATACCATTTTATGACTTTTTACAATCATTCTAATGACAATGTCCATAATTTTTCTCATATTGGTACATCATATATGACAGATCCAGATTGGATTATTAAGGATTTATGAAATTAATACCAGTTAGTTGGGGGACCAAATATCGATACTTACTATATAATATGCCAGGAAGTAGTGCGTATATCGATCCGTCTATCCGTAGTTTCAATAAAGAAAGAAGTGCTTATCTCGTTTATAATACGCATAACTATTTTAAACCATATATAGACCCTCCTTTATGAATTATTTACAGAAATAGTATATTTTTCTTTAAAATACCTATTGACTTTTTCTAGAACCTATTATAGCATTAATTTATAGCGTTACAGATGGGCTGTAACTAGAAATAAACAAAAGGGGCAAGCAAATGAACGTAAGTAATATTCCAGACATTCTAAACATGACTAAAAGAGCAAGGGAGCAAGGTAAGACATTTACACCTTGTCTAGTATCTGCTCCAGGACTAGGTAAATCGGAGATTGTGCAACAATGGGCCAGAAGCCAAGGACTAGCGGTAATCGATATCCGTACTGCTCTCCTCGAAGCTCCAGATCTTATTGGATTTCCTACAATTGTCAATACTAACGGTAGACAACGCACAGAACACGCATTGCCGGATATGTGGCCCACAGAAGGGAAAGGCGTTCTATTCATCGATGAGATCAATCGTGGAACCACATCAGTTATGAACTGTTTTATGCAGCTTCTGACAGATCGTAAAGTGAAAGACTATCAATTGCCAGATGGCTGGATTATTGTTACGGCTATTAATCCAGAAAACGAACACAATGATGTAAATTCTATGGATACCGCTCTTAAAGACCGACTTGAGTTCTTTCAACTTGAGTACAGCAAGAAAGTTCATGTTGAATACATGGAAAAAGTTAGTTACGACCCAGCAGTACAGTTGTTTGTACAATCGGGTACTTGGCAATATGTCGAACCCGGAGAAGTGTCAAACGTAGCCGGAGCTAAGTATCTTTCCCCTCGTACTTTCTCTAAACTTGACAATGCTATTAAATCTGGTGTTCCAGAAAAGCTTGAGCTAGAGATTTATAATGCAATTCTTGGTGAGCTTACAGGAAAAGCTTTTTATCAGTTCAAACATAACGAACAGCCTGTAACTTTTGAAGAGATCCAAAAATCTGTTAAAAAGTCAATGAAAAGATTGAGAGAATTTTGTGATCCTAAGAACTATAAAACCGGACACGTTTCAATTACTTGTCGGTCACTCCTTGAGAATGAAAAAGATGTAACAGATGAAATGTTGTATGAAATCTGTCTTGCGATTGGACCTGAGCAAGCAATGAGTTTGATTAAGGAAATTGAATATAAACGAAATAGTAAAGATGTCTTAGGTGTACTTACCGATAAGTACCCGGACTTATTGAAATATTTTAAAGCAGTCTTAAAGAAAACAGCAGTAGTAGTAGCAGGAGAATAATGCCTCCCAGTCCCTGGCGGGTTTGCCCTACCCGCTGGGGATTATTTTAAGGATAATATATGAAACTGTTTATAAGAAATACAAGTAATATATTAACTCCTACTCTTATATTTATAATAAGCAACAAAAGGTATGAATCTGGGATATCAATAATGCACGAAGAAACCTTTACTTTGTATGGAATGATAAGACGAAGTATATCATTGCAAACATTAGAAGGGACAACCGAATTATGAGATTATTTACTACATCGGAGTTTCATTATCTCTATTACATTAGACGTGGGCAAGTAGGTTATAGAATTAGCGATTATGGACTTAAACACTATTTAGATACAAAAGATTATTTTAAATTTGTTGACTATTTCTAGAAATTATGTAAGACTTATGTAAGAAATGAGGGCAAAAATGAGCACAGATACAAAAAAAGAAATGACAGACATTCCAGAATTAAATAAAATGATTGAAGAAGTAAAAGTAGATAGAGCTGAAGAGTATAAACAATTCTCAAAAGAGCTACAACAATCTTTGTACTACTTCACTAATGAGAATCCATTTATCGGTGGACTTCTACAAGAAATGAATTTTAAACCAGACTACGGTCTACCAACAGCAGGACTGACCTACGATAAAAAACGTCAACATTTTGAAATTATAATTAATCCACAATTTTTCCATAGTATGTCTTTAGATCACCGTATTGGTGTTCTTCACCATGAGATATTACATTTTACTAATGCTCATGTATTTAGATTTGGTATGGATGGAACTAATAAAGATAAAGAAGAACACAAGAAAAGAAATATTGCTTGTTTACCCGCCGGTGAGTTTGTAACTGGAGTAAATAAGAATATCGAAGATGTTGTAATTGGCGATGTAATTGTTGGTCAAAATCGGTCAGCTAAAGTTGTGGCAACTAAAAAACACCAATATACCGGGAATACCTTTACCGTTAAAGCTATGGGATGTTTACCTTTTACGGTTACAGACGAACATCCGGTATTAGTACATTCTCGTAAATGGAGATCACATTATCCTATTAATCTTATGTCAAGTCAATGGAAAGAAGCCAAAGATTTAGAAATAAAATTTGATTATGTTGTTGTTCCTAAACTTAAGGCTAAAAAATTTGAAAAGATTTTAGACCTTAAAGAATTTACAACAGAAACCGGATATAGAGCAAATCTAAAATCTATGACATTAGATAATGAATTAGCATATGTTCTGGGGTTATATGTAGCAGAAGGATCTAAATTAAATAGACATAACTCTGGTATTCAATTTTCTTTACATAAAGATGAGATACATCTATATGATTTAATTAAAAAATTTGCAGATAAATTTAATTATAATACTAGATTTAAAATTACAGATAATAATTTAAAAGTAGATTTTTCATCTACTATTTTATGTAAAGCATTTGAAAAATGGTGTGGACGCGGAGCGTACAATAAACAGATTCCTGATTTTATTTTATATAATGAAGATACTACAGTTCTTCAATCGTTTCTCGATGGATATATAGAAGGCGATGGACATTATGGTAAAAAATCAATTAAAGCCGGGACAGTTAGTAAAAAATTAGCTTTAGAATTACAACTTGCTTATGCTCGACTTGGATATTTTGCTTCAATTAGACAATGTAATCGTGGAGAAAGAATAATTCGAGGTAAAACATTAAAACCTTATACAATTTTTGAAGTAGAAATTCATGCTAAAAAAGTAAGTACTCGCGATTTCGGTAATGGGGAATTAAATTCATTATCTTACCGATGGAAAGAATTTGAAGATTATATTGCTGTTCCTATTACTTCAATTGAAAAAAAGGCTTTCGAAGGAACTGTTTATAACCTTAGAACAGAAAATCACGAGTTTGCTGTAAATAATGTGGTTACACATAATTGTGACATGGCAATAAATCAGTATATACGAACACTTCCAGAAAATTGTGTAGATGTCAAGTACTTCGAAACTGATGATGGTAACCCGTTTCCTAAATTTGCTACAGCAGAAGTTTATCTTGAACTTTTGAAAGATAATCCAAATGCTATGAAAAAAGCTGGCGAGAACATGGAAAAGGCCGGAGTTAAGTCTCCTGGCTCCGGAGAGGCTTTCGGCGATGGTCAAACTTTAGATCAACATGACTGGGAATCTCTTTCTGATGATGAAAAGAAACAGATGGCAGAAGAAATGCGTAAGATGATTAAACGCACTATGGAAAAAACTAGCTACGATAAGTCTTCTCTTCCTGATGCAATTAAAGATCTTATCGAAGAAATGACTACGTTTCTTAATAAGATGAATTATAAGCAGATTCTTATGTCTGCGATTAAAAAGTCTGTAAGCTTTACTGATCGCGCAGCAACATGGAAGCGACCAAACAAACGGTATGGAACTGTAGCAAAAGGAACTACTTTAGCCAAGCTTCCCACTTTATGGGAATTAGTAGATACTTCTGGATCTATTTCAGTAAAGGAGCTTAATGAGTTTCTTACTGTAGTTGATGGTTTTCTTAAAGCTGGTAGTAGGAAATGTATGATAGGATTCTGGCATACTTCAATGTACAAACTTAAAAAGTATAAATTAGGTAATAAGATTAAAGAAGAAGAAATCGAGTCTGGCGGAACCGATATGACCGATACTGTTGAGAAAGTTAATAAAGGTCAACCAGATTTAGCAATTATTCTAACCGATGGTTATTATTCGAGTAATGTAAATCCTGAAGTTCAAACTATTATAGTAATTTCCGAGAATGGTACTATGGATCATCCGTTGAAGAACCATCCAATGGTTAAAACTATTAGTATGAAGGGATTGAAATAATGTATATTGTATATTCTCCAGAACTGAATCAATTCTATATCACAGATCAAGAGTTTTTAAATTCTAGTTTATATATTTATTCTATGAATAAACTAATAACTTTAGAATATATCGGTAGATTATGAAAATATTTACAGGCACAGAAACATATCCGGTTAAAGAAGGTTCAACCGATCCTGGAATATGTGGCACTCTAATCTATTTTTTAGGAGATATTTCCGATCAATGGCCTAATTTTGTACATATTTCATATACTAGGGTGGCATATATTAGAATGGCAACTAGATTTGGGGATGTAAAAGGTTTATAATGAAAGCATATTTAGGTATAACTCCACATTCCGAATTTGCAGAATATAAACTTATAACCAATTTAGGCTTTCTACGAGAAAGCTTTTGGACGGAATATTATGATTATTTTGCAATAGAATATGATGACGGTTTGTTTTTCGGTATCGAAGTACAGATAATAACAGGATCAATACCCAAGGAACATATAATAAAAATACTTTGACTTTAAGGTAAAAATACACTAAACTATAAATGAATACATTTAATAATAAAATAGGAGAAAACATGGCAAAAGTATACAGTCCAGCAGTAGATAAGGGTGAAATTGTTTATAAAGAATGGCTAGCCGAAAAACGAGCAGATTACGATCTTATTGTATTTGCTAACATCAAGAAGGAATTCCTTACCGATAAGCTCAAAGGCTCTGTCGATTCTCTTGACGCTGTTCTTGAACTCGAACAGTTTGTCATGGACCTTGCAAAGGAAAAAGAAGTAGGTAAATACTTTCATAATACCAAAGGAGTTGCGTATGGTGCTGCATATAAGAACCATGCAACAGGAGAATTAGAAATTAAACATCCCGAATATTGGATTAACGGTCGTAGGCTTCTTGAAGAATCTGAAATTAAGAAAGTCATCCACGACTCCCAATTTACGGAAAAAGCAGACGCATTAATTAACGGATAATGCGTCTATTTCAAGACAACATTAGCTCTGGTATTGAACTTTTCTTTATTATTGGAGAAAATCTCTATTCTATTTATTATAATGGCTTAGCTAAATTTTCAGATGAGCAGAATTTATCAGAGTATACTGGTATTAAGGATTTATGAGTATTAGAGACCGAGAACTTTCAAGATTAGAAGCTTACGCCAAAAGTCTTGGAGTCAAAGTCTCGTATCGTAAGCTTAAACAAGAGTATAATGGTGTAGCTGAATTCTACATTGATGGCTCTGGTATTACTGTTTATACCTGGAAAGGTCTATCTAAAACCGGGATGATTATAAATCTATTGCATGAAATTTCACATGCCGTACATTGGATTCATGAAGGAAAAAAGATAGATAAAGAATTATTAGCGGCATTAAAGTTAGCACCAGAAGATTGTTCAAAAGAACAACGTAGATTAATTTATGAAGATGAACACCGAGCTACCTATTTTTGGGATCAGATTGTAAAAATAGTTGACATTAAGATTAATCCTAAAGTAATCTTAGTAAGAAAGAAATTAGACATATTCGCATACAGATATTATTATGAAACTGGGGATTTTCCTAGTCATAGATTAATAATGAAAAAAAAGAAGGAATATAAAAATGAAGATTAGTAATAAAAAAAGTCCTAAAGCTGCTTTAAATAAAAACAATAATAAACATGTACAGCAAGTTGTAGATGCTCTAATTATTGCGGCAGCAGAGACAGGTAAGACAGAAAGAGAAGTTACTAAGTCTGAGATATTGAATTATATTTCTAACTATGCTCTCGAACGAGCAGGAAACTTAGGAGCAGTAAAGAATGCTCACTTTCCTCTAGCTGATAAAGATTTAGCTGGAATTCAAAAGACTAAGAATCAAACTAGTTATATTACCGCTTTAGAGAAGCGGGTAGCTACCTCGGAAATTAACGAAGAGAAAATATTAGAATCATTAAAAAATATTCGTAAAGTGGAGGTTAAACCTTATGTTCGTGGTAAACAACCGACTGTTCGGCGGGAACTTAACTTGGTTTTATCAGATTTACACATCGGATCTGACATTCACAAAACCGAAACAGGTAACCTCGATTTTGGTAGAAATGAAGAATCTAGAAGGCTCGCGAGAATTGTAAAAGATACTTGTGACTATAAACAACAATACAGAAAAGAAACCAAACTTAACGTGTTGTTGCTCGGTGATATCATTCAGAATCAACTACATGATGCCCGAGATGGTGCCCCTGCCGCAGAACAATGCGGAAGAGCTATTTATCTTCTTACTCAAGCTGTAGCTCAATTCTCAGCAAACTTTCCCTCAGTTGTCGTATATTGTAATACTGGGAATCATGGCCGGAATACCGGCAGACACCACGGTCGGGCTGTAAACCAAAAATGGGATAGTTTAGAACAAATTGTTTATTTTGCAATTCGCGAATCTTGTAAGGGGATGAAAAATGTTAAATTCGTTATTCCAAAAACTCCGTATGTCGTCTATGAAGTCTTCGGTAAGAAAGTATTTGCTACGCATGGAGACTCGGTTCTTAATGTCGGTTATCCAGGTAAAGCAATTAATACTGGACGCCTTGAAACTCAGGTTAACCGCTTTAACGCTTCGCTCTCAGACCGGGAAGAGTACTCCGTATTGGTTGTGGGACATGTTCATACTGCGAGTATTACTCACCTTAGCAACGGTGCTGTCACTATTACAAACGGTGCTATGGTCCCGGTTGATGAATACGCGGTCTCAATAGGATTAATGGAGACAACCAGCGGACAGTACATGTTCGAATCAACAGAAGGGTTCCCTGTAGGTGATTGTCGTTATATTAAAGTTAGTATAAAAGACGATAAAGATACTACTTTAGATAAAGTAATTAAATCATGGGAAGATTGAAGTTAATAGTAGCAAAAGATGCTCACGATTTAGACCTTTATTATTATTTTAATAAAAAATATTGGTTTATATTATCGGGCGTTCATTATGATGTATCTTTTGGTAATTATACTGATATAAATTTTTATCATTTAGTAAGCAGCGAAGAGGAACTTTAATGAAAACAGGCAAAAAAGACGATGGATTGAAACCTGTACTTGCATATATTCCAAAAGAAGCTATGTACGAAATGGGTAAAGCTTTAACTTTCGGTGCATCTAAATACGAATCTTGGAATTATAAAAATGGCATCGAAATAACTAGAACATTAAGTGCGAGTTTAAGGCATATATATCAATTCTTAGATGGGGAAAATCTTGATGAGGAAAGCCAAAGCCTTCATCTAGGGAATGCGATGGCTAATCTAGCGATGGCAATAGATACTTATTACAATCATCCTAATTTAGATAATAGACACAAAAAATGAAATTATTCGTAGGAGTAGACACAACATTGACTTTTCCTATTGTATCTGAATTAGTATTTAAAATTAATTCAAACTATTGGCTTGCTATTTGGGACGATCATTGTATTTTAGATTCACCAGAAAGATATATAGATTTCACTTCAATACACGAAGTAAAAGAACAATATAGCAAGTTAAAGGAAATTAAATGATTAATTTAGAACAAGATTTAAAATCTAGATATAGAGCATTAAAAACTGTTCAAGAATTTATTAATGAACTTAAGCACTTACGACAGATAGGGAATAAGTCTCAAGATGAACTATTAGATATTGACAAGTTTATAGACGGGCTAATAAACTCATATAAACAACTTATTAGAGATGTTAATAGTCAGATCAAATAGATTGGAGCCATATGGCCCGTTCGAAACATGCGAAACCTGATGAAGAATTACTTGGTCAAATTCGAAGTTTAAATAAATTAGTTAAATCTTTAAGACAAAGAATAAAACAATTAGAAAAAAAGGAGCATATTTTTGACCAAGAGATGAGTGTAGCGGGAGAAACTGAAGAATTACCAGTTGGAAAACAACAGATTTTTTGTCATAGCTGCGGAAAAGGAACTATGGATTTATATGAGATTTTGAATAAAGTAATAGGAACTTGTAATATTTGCGGAGAACGTAAGAGAATAAAATGATTTTAAAAAACTCTAAAAATTTAGAATTAATAGTAGATGATGATATTCCTCAATATTTATTGAATTATAAATGGTCTATTATATCTAAAAGAAATTATAAATATGCCGTAACTGGTATTTGGAATAAGATAACAAAATATACTGATATATTCTCTTTACATAGATTATTATTAAATGCTCCAAAAGGAAGTTATGTTGATCATATTAATGGTAATACATTAGATAATAGGCTAGTTAATTTAAGATTAGCAACAAATACCGAAAATATAAGAAATGGAAAATTAAGAAAAAACAACACTACCGGATATAAAGGAGTAAGAAGGGTTTCTAGAAATAAATTAAATCCTTTTACTGCAGGTATTATGGTGAATAGAAAAGCAATACATTTAGGTTATTTTAAAACAGCAGAAGATGCAGCTAAAGCTTACGATGACGCCACTATTTTGTACTTTAAAGAATTTGCTAGTCCTAATTTTCCTAAAAAATAACAACTTATGTTATGAACCACGGATCGGCTCACAGATACTACAGTCATGGACTTAAAATTGGTGAAACAGTTCACCTTCATAATTTAGTCTGTAATAAATACGGTATATCTAATACCTTCTACCTAGTAATTACAATAAACCAAATTTACGAACAATTTCCTTGTGGAATTATATCTAATCATGGAGAAGTATTCTTCTTTTCTGGATATGAGACAATATAATGGCTAAGAAAAAGAAGGAATTACCTAAAACCGAAGAAGAATTTATAGCTTATCAGAAAAGGTTTATAATTGCGACCTTGCGACGAGGATCGTTATATTGGCCCTATCGCAATGAAGCACTAAAAGTGGCTAGAGCCGAACGCGGGCTCTATAAATGTGCTCTATGTGAGAAAGTTCACCATAAATCCAATATACAAGTAGATCACAAGGAGCCATGTGTCAAGCTGTCGGGTCTTACCGATTGGAACCTATATTTTGCAAGAATGTATGTAAAAACAGATGGTTATCAAATATTATGCAAGCCTTGTCATTCAGAAAAGACTAAGGAAGAGAATCTTATTCGTAAAATAAGTAGAGATTCC
>OFQY01000213.1_pt1 | contig 25751 bp, 30 predicted proteins | sample 1542991 | NCBI WGS metagenome assembly OFQY01 (sample SAMN07774224, study PRJEB24372) | wastewater metagenome | isolation source: Exp Tend VB 10WW | collected 2016-02 | reverse complement strand
CACGCCCCCCGCCGCCGCCGGCCCCACGACGGTATACGTCGGCGTCCCGTTGACGCGGTACTCCACGCTGATTTGTGCGGTCGGATCGCCGCCCGCGTGGGTCCACGAGAAGGTGACGCCGCTTGACGTGACCACCGCCAGCAGCGCGGCGTCGTCGCGCGGCTGCGCGAGTGGCATGCGCGTTGGTGCGCAGAGCGCGAGGACTGCGCTGCGCTCCCTCGCAGGGTTCGGTGCGAGGGAGCGCGCGCTGCGAGGACTGCGATCGAGCCGCAGCCGAGGTGCGAGGATCGCGCGTTCCCGTGGAGCTCGCGCCCGCGAAGGGACTACTGCAAGCCGCTCGTGCTCGAAGCCACGCCGCGCGCGACAGAGAGGCGGGTAGCAACATGAGCGCAGTGAGTGGCAATTGTGGGTGCTGCTGGGGCACCGGCTATGTCGACGGCGAAGACGAGTACGGGTGCTGGTGGGGGCCGTGCCCAGACTGCAAGGGGTCTGGAAACACGCCCACGAATTCAACAGCGCTCGCTGGACAGCGGGTAAACGCGCAATCAACCTCTGATCCTGAACGGGAGGGGTGAGCTATGCCCGATCGTCGCCCGCACGCTCGCCAGCGCAGGCCCGGTCCCACCGTTCGGGGCTGGGTTTCGCCTCGCGAATACGCTGAGGCTCGGTCCCGCTCGCTGCGCACCGTGCAGCACTGGTGTCAGCAGGGGCGGGTGTTCGATCGTCTCGGCCGCGCGATCCCTGTCGAGGGTGGCGACGGTCGCGATTACAGGATCCCTCTCGCCGCGCTCGCGTAGAGCGTCGCCAGCGGCTTCGGCCGCACTCGATCCTCCAAGCCCGTCGCGCTGCCTCCAACCTCCCCCGTCCCCCACAGCGCGACGGACTCGGGCGATTGAGCCCTTCGATACCTCGTGCGCCCTTCGGGGCTCTCGATTGCAGCCGACGGCCGCAAGGCCCGAGGGAAGACGGCGGTGACGGCCGTTGCTGCGAATCCTGGTCTCGACGGGCTACGCCCCTCACGGGGACCACATGCCCACGCTCGCCGGCGTCGCGGCCGCCGTTCAGAAGAACGCGCGCGCGGACAGGCACCCTCTTCACCAGCGCTGCGCGATCGGCGGCGAATCACGGGAGCTTTACGCACCGTGGGCGACCGAAGACGTGCCGCGGATGGCGATGCACGCGATGAACACCTTCTCACCTGCGCTCGGCGTAGACCTCGCGCTCGACGATCACGGCTACGCGCTCGCTGCGCTGAGCTGGTGGTGGTCGACACGATGCGCGCCGAGGGCGGCGTGCTGACCTTTGCACGAGGCCGACGATGGCCAAACACCTCACACCCGAAGACCGCGAACAGATGATTGCTCGCTACGCGGTGGTGGCGAACGCCTCGCAAGTGGCGCGCGAGTTCGAGGTGGACGAGAAGACCGTCCGCCGCGTCACTGGCGCGTCCGCTCCGAAGAAAGCCGACCTCCACGCGCAAGCGACCGCGCGAGGCATCCGCGAAGGCCGCCGCGCTCTCACCAAGAGCGTGCGCGTGTCGAGCGCGTGGATCGACGAACTCGCTGGCAACCCGAAAAAGCCCGGCTGCGAGCCCGGCGACCTCTCGCGGCTGATCTCTGCGCAGCGTCAAGCTGTTGGTGGTCTGTGCGAGGTCGAGGCGCGTACCGAGCAGCGGCGACTGTCGAGGCTCACGCGCGACCTGCGCCGCAAAGAAATCGAACTCGCCGCGCTCAAGATCGCAGCGGGTGGGGTCGACCAACACCAGCACGTCGTGACGCCGCAGGCTGCCGCGCAACTCGCTCGCGAGGTGTTCGGCTCGCCCTCTGCGCTGGAGCGCAAGACCGATGACCCTGGCCCGTCAGGCGATCGCGCTGTGGCGGGAAACATTTTTCCCGTACCAGCTCGCGTGGATAAGTGAACCGGCGCGCTTCGCGCTCTGCGTGAAGTCGAGACAGATCGGCTTCTCTCACGCGACCGCAGGCGGCGCAGTCAAAGGCGCTCTCTTCGAGGCCCGGCCGCAGATCGTCCTGTCCGCGTCGCAAGACCTCAGCGACGAGGTGCTGGAGAAGGCGCGTCGGCATGCGACGTTTCTTGCGCGCACGGGCTACCCCGGAGCGGACCGCTTCACGGTCAACAACGCGACCGAACTCGCGTGGTCGAACGGCGGGCGCATCATCGCGCTCCCGGCCTCACCACGCACCGCGCGTTCGTTCACCGGCGACGTGTGGCTGGACGAGTTCGCGTATCACCTCGATCCAAAGAAGATTCGGGACGCGGCGTTTCCGATCGCCCTCCGCGGCGACTGGCGCATCCGCGTGTTTTCGACGCCCAACGGCGCGCAAGGCCTCTTTCACGAGATGGTCACGCGCCGCGCGCGCGGCTGGGTGCTGCACTCGGTCACGCTCGACCAAGCCACTCGCGAGGGCGTGCAGATCGATCGCGACGCGGCATACACGCTGGCCGGCCACGACGAGCGCGTGATCGCGCAGTGGTACGGGTGTCAGTTCCTCGACGGCGACTACCAGTATTACCCGAGCGCGTGGCTCGAGCGCGCGCTCGACTGGTCGGGCCGCTGCCCAGACCTCACGCACGCGACGATTCATGCTGGCTTCGACGTGGGACGACGCAAGGACCTCAGCGTCCTCGTGGTGATCGCGCTCGTAGGGTCGGTCGCGTACGTCCTCGCGCTGCACGAGATGAAGCGCACCGCGTTCAAGCTCCAACGCAAGACGCTCGCGGCGCTTCGCGGCGCGTATCAGTGGGACTCACTGCATGTCGACTCAACAGGCCTCGGAACGCAGCTCGCAGAAGAGTTGGTTGAGGCTTGGGGAGAGTCTGAAGTGACGCCGGTGCAGTTCACCGCGCCCGCGAAAGAATCGCTCGTGACGGGCGCGTTTCGTTGGCTCGCCGCGAACGCTCTGCGCTTCCCGCTCGATGAGAGCGGCGCTGCCCTCGCGGATGAGGGCAAGAGCATTCACCGCACGATCACGACGAGCGGCAACGTCTCGTACACCGCCCCGTCGATCGAGGGCTCTCACGCTGACCGCTGGACGGCGCTGTGTCTCGCGCTCGCCGGCGCAGGCGAACCGCGCGCACATCGTGGCGTCAGCACATCCCCGCTCGTTCAACCGCAATGAAACTCGCACTCCTCGAACGCAAGCACGCGCACTACGACCGCGAGACGATCGAGCGCTATCGGCTGCTCTTCGAGGGCGGTCGCGCGATCCGCGCGCGGATGCACGAGTTCATTCAGCGCAACGACGTGGAACCCGAGGCGGTGTATCGCCGTCGCGTGCGAGCAGCGACGTACATCAACTACGCCGCGCCCATCGTGAACGCGCTCGCGTCGTGGCTCTTCACGGGCCCGTTTGGCGTACGTGCGAACGAAGTCGAGTCCGACGACCTGCCGGAGTGGGCGGGCGCGCTGCGCGATCGCGCGACAGGGACGCAGGACATCGCCGCGTTCCTGGGGCGACGCGTCGCGGACGCGCTCGTCGCGGGGCGCTCGTTCTGGAAGGTCGAGGCTGCCGAAGCTCCGCCGGGTATCACCGTCGCGGACTGGCGCAGGCAGGGGCTCGACAAGCTTCAACTCTGCGCCGTGCCTGCCGCGCGCGTGCCGCACTGGCACCGTGACGACGAGGGCCGCTTTCGGTGGCTGCTCGAGCGCGAGGAGTGCGTCGAGCTCGAATCGTTCGACGCCGAAGAGCGGCGCGTGATCGAGTGGACCCTTTGGAGCGCGAGCGCGCCGCCTCGTCGCTGGCGCCTCGTCGTCGACCCGACGAAGCCCACGACGCCAGAGACCGACGTGCCCGAGGTCTCTGACCCCGAGCTGCCTCAGCGTCCGGGCGTGCCGTTCGTCTCTCTCGACCTGCCCGTCGAGTTGTGGATGCTCAACCTTGTCGCGGACCCACTCGTCGAGATCACCCGCAAGCGCAACGCGTTGTCGTGGGCGATCGATCGCGTTTGCTACGCGATGGCGGTGCTCTACAGCAGCGCGCGCAAGCCGATCAACGCGATGGGCGCGGGCTACTATCTGCAGCTCGGCAAAGACGACAAACTCGAATATCCGGCTCCTCCGTCGACTCCGTTCGACGTGATCGAGTCGCACGTCTCGAAGCTCAAGGACGAACTCTATCGAGTCGTGCAGCAGATGGCCGCGGGCGTCGACAACAACGCCGCCAGCGTCGGGCGCTCGGGCGAGAGCAAGACCGCCGACGCGCAGAGCACGCAGATCGTGCTGATCAAGCTCGGCGCGCTCGTGCGCGACGCGCTGGAGCAGACATTCAACCTCGCGGCCGAGCTGCTCGGACAGCCCGAGCGATTCAGCGCGTACGGGCTCGATCAGTTCAACCTCGAATCCGTGGGCTCGCTGGTCGAGATCGTGGCCGGCGTCAGCCTCGCAGGCGTCGAGTCGCGCACGCTGCGTAGTGAACTGCACAAGCAGCTTGCATCGCGCGCGCTCCCGCACGCTCCCGCGTCGGTGATCGCCAAGATCAACAGCGAGATCGACGCGACGCCGACGCTCGACGCAGAGACGGACGAGAGCGACGACGAGACGAAGGACAGCGACGAGACGAAACCTGACGTGTCCGCGGTCGATCAACCGACCGACGCCACGAAGGTCGCTGACCTCGCGTTCAACGGCGCGCAGACCGGCACGATGCTCGACGTCGTAAAGAGCGCGGCCAAGGGAGAGATCCCGCGCGAGAGCGCGATCGCGATCCTCATGCTCGCGTTTCCGTCGATCGACAGCGCCGAAGCAGAGCAAGTGCTCGGCTCGATCGGCAAGGGCTTCGCGCCCGCAGATGAAACCACGCCCAAACCGGGCGCGGCACGACAGCCACCGCCGACGACGGGCGGGGGTTGATCGCAGTTCGACCGTCGCACGCCCGCGCGAGCGGGTGAGGTACACGCATGACCACCCCGATCCCAGGAGCCGCACAGGCTCAGCCCAACGCCACGACCGACACCACCACCGACACGCCAGCGTCTCTCACACTCGATGACGTTCGAGCGCTGATCGGCGAAAGTCTCGGGGGCTTCGAAAAGAAGCTCGCGAACATCGTCAACAGCGCCGTCACGTCGCAGATCGCGCGCATCAAGCCGCAGCCCGACGCGCAAGCACAAGCCCAACAGGGCCAGCAGCAAGCGCAGGGCGAGCAGGCCGCGCGCGTCGATCCGCAGATCGCGAAGATGCAGGAAGAGCTCGCGAAGCTTCGCGAGCAGAGCGAGCGCTCCGAGGCCGCGCGTCGAGACACCGAGCAGCGCGCGCAACGCGAGAGCGCCCGTCGCAGTCTCGCTGACGCGTTGAGCGCGAAGGGCGTCACGGGCGCGCGACAGCGCGCGGTGATCGCCGACCTCGAGTCCCGAGGCTCGTTCAAGATCGAAGAGGACGGTTCGCCGTCACTCACGGTCGCGCGCGTACGCGTGAAAGGATCGCGTCCGACGGAGTTGTCTCACCGCAATCTGTCGGAGGCGGTCGAGGACTGGGTGCAGACCGACGACGCGAAGGAGTTTCTCCCGGCCGTCGTCAACGCGGCGGGCAAGCCGTCCGCTGCGCGCATGCCTGCGGGGCAGGCCAAGACGTTCGACCTCACGACGGAGGAGGGCGCGGCCGCCGCTGCGCTCGCGCTCCTCGGAGGCGACTGACCCACCACACACCGCGCCGGTCGTCACCGGTCGGTGAGCAACACCAACCGGAGTTTCCATCATGGCAGACAGAGACTTTTCAAGCATCACCGGCGCGCTCTCGAAGACCTGGGGGCCGCGGGTTCGCCGCGCGCTCAACAGCCGCGCGATCGGACTGATGACCCTGCTCGGGTCTGGCGTCGACAACCGCCCCGGCCGCGGCAAGAACGTCAGCGAAGGCGTCGAGCTCGACGGCGAGAGCGCCGAGACGTACTCGGACGGCGCGGACGCGAGCACGTACACCGTCAACGCGCAGATCGTCCCCACCCTTTCGTGGGGCCTGTACCGCGCGAACGGCAAGATCACGAACCTCGCCCGTGACACCGCGGGAACGTCGATCGGACCGGGCGACCTCATCCGCATCGCGGGCCGCGAGCTGTCGAACAAGAGCCGCGCCCTCGCGCTCAAGCTCGGCACCGACTTCTACTCGGGCTCGGGCTCGAACGCGCTCATCGGCCTCGACTCGGCGCTCGACGACGACAACACGTACGCGGGCGTTGATCGATCGAGCGGCACCAACGCGAAGTACCGCGCCAACGTGATCGACCCTGGCTCGTCCACGGCGGTAACCAAGGCGCTGATTCGCGACGACATCGCGACGATCTACGACGCCGGCGGCGAGTACCCCACGCTCGCGCTGTGCCACACGGACGTGTACCAGAAGATCGCGAGTCTCTTCGACGCGAACGTGCAGCACACGATCGCGACCGACAAGGACGGGCGCGTGCTGCTTCAGGGCGGCGTCGAGGTCATCAAGTTCAACGGCTGCCTGTTCATGCAGGACCGCCTCGCGACGACCGGGCGCATCTACTACCTCACGCCCGAGTCGTTCGTGTTCGAGGTGCTGCCGAAGGTCGCGGCCACCGAGCTCGGCGACATGGACATGGGGATGCAGCCGCTCGAGATGACCGGCGGGCAGCTCCCGCTCGGGATGTACCTCGAGTCGCTCGCGCGCACCGGCGCGGCGCAGAAGTTCTCTGCGTACGTCACCGCGCAGATGCTCTGCGTGAACCCGATTCAGAACGGCGTGCGCCTCAACGTCGCGACCTGATCGCAGCCCTCATCGATAGGAGCACACGATCATGTCGACCGCTGTCCCGAACAACAACCCGCTCGCGTCCATCATGGTCGCGCAGCTCAAGATGCTGGCCGAGCGCACCGGCGCTGGCTCGTCCTTCCACCTCGACGCGACCGCGAGCGCGATCACCGCTTCGAACGCGTCAGACCTCGCGTCCTCGCTCACGCTCGCGGAGCAGATCCGCGGCGTGTACGAGGCGCACCTCGACGACGACGCCGCGCACAAGCTGAAGGACCCCAAGCCTGCGCTCGTGAAGGCGTCGACGCTCGCGAACGCGATCACCCTCGCGAACGCGATCAAGGCCGACTACAACACGCACCGCGCTTCGACCACGTACCACTACAACGCGGACGGAACGAACGCGGTGAGCTCGTCGGACGCCACCGACCAAACCTCACTCAACACGCTGCTGAACGAGCTCAAGACCGACCTCAACGCGCACCTCGCGTCAGGGCCGGCGGGCTCGCTCGCGCGTCTCACCGACGCCTGAGACACGGAGACCCTCGCCCATGCCGTTTTTTCGTTCGACCTCACCCGTTCCGATCACGTTCGACGCAGGCGATCAGCGCTACGTGGTGCCGCCCGGCGCCATCTGCGAGATCGATCGTCGCTACGCGTACGTGCCCCAAGCGCGACGCCTCCCGCTCGTGCCCGTCGACCGCAAGGAAGTCGAGCCGCAAACGGAAGTGATCGAGCCCAAGCCCGCCCCGAAGCCCACCCCCAAGCGGGTCAAGGGCGTCGCCTCGGGCTCGACGGTGCTGGAGTCGGACGACGGAGACGACCGCGTGGGCGAGGTGATCTCCCCGGCGCGCGCTGCGCTGCTGGACACGGTCGGCGAAGACGGCGAAGCGGACGCGCCCGTAGGCGTTCCCGCTGCCGTCGCTGACGCCGTGAAGGGCCGCGCGAAGAAGGACTGACGAGCATGGCACTCACTGAGGATCAGAAAGCGCAGGCGCGGGCGTATCTCGGCTGGGAGCGGGGGCGAGACCTCAACTCCAAGCTCGAGGACAAGCTCGTGAACCTCAGCGCCAACGAAGAGACGCTCGTGGGTGCCACGCTCACCCGTCTGATCGCGATCGACACCGCGATTGACGGACTCGTCACAGGCGACGCCGCGCGCGTCGTCGAGGTGGACGAGGTGAGGTTTTCGGACGCTGACCCCTTCGAGCAGTACCGATCGCAAGGCCGACGCCTCGTCGCGCGCCTCTCGGCTCTGCTCGGGGTCGACTCCAACCGTGACTACTACGGCGACGGTGGCGGGCCGATCGCTGCGCCGATTCCGCTCGGCTGAAAGGACACCAAGACCATGGATCTCCCCGAGGCTGCAATCGGCTTCAACCCGATGGGGCTGCACACGTTCCCCATGTCGTTCACCGGCACGAGCGCGCGCACGTCCGCCGCGCTCAAGCCGGGCGGATACACGCTGCGCGCGACGCAGGACTGCTGGATCAAGCTCGGCGACGGCACCGTGACGGCAGCGGCGATCAGCGCGACGACCACGCCGCCGGTCGCGCCCAACGATACGATCAAGGTGTTCTCGGGCGTCGACTACCCGCTGACGATTCCCGCGGGGAAGTACCTCGCTGTGATTCGCGCGAGCGCGGACGGAGAGCTGCTCATCACCGGCCCCTGGCAGGCTCAGCCGTGACTCTGCGCGCCGGCCTGCTGCGCATCGTCGACCGCGCGCGCGCGATCCCGCAAGCGCTCGGGCTGCGGACGATCCGCGTGTGGATTCGATCGAGCGTTCGCACGGTGGCCGCGCTGCTGCCAGGTGGCACGACCACGGCTACGGACGTCGAGCTTTCGCCGCGTCCCGCCGTCGTCGAGATCGAGACCGTGGACCCGTCCTATTGGGGCGCGGAAGCGGTTGGACTCACCGCGGGCTACTCGCACGCGGAGCTCTATCAGATCGGCCCCGTGACGCCGTCCTACGCTGGCGGCGGGTACGCGTGGAGCGATCTTCGTCCGCTCACCACGACGCCCACCGACGCCTCGCGCGTGCTGCTCGCAGACGCAGAGGCTGGCGGCAAGCTCGGCACGACCGCGGTCGAGTACGAGCTCGTGAGTGTGCGCGGGCAGGACAAGGGGCGCTCTTTGCGCTGGATGCTCTTGGTGCGCCGCGTGCGCACACACTCGATCAACGGATAACACCACGTGGCCGGACCGCTTCGAGACGCTTTTCGCGACGCTTCCCGCGTCGTGCAGAACGTCGTTGCAGGCGCGCAGTCGAGCGCGACGAGCAACCGCGCGCGCGTCTCGAATGCCGAGATCGACGCGGCCATCGTTGCGTTTGTACGCGAGTACGTGCGCGCTGACGCGTGGTCGGTGATCGTTCCCGGTGAGCACACCGGCGGAATCTCTCACCAGTCGCTGCTCGCGGTGCTCGCGTCGCAGGGGCGCGATTTTCTCCAGTCGACGGTGCAGCTCTACCAAGCGGTGCAGATCGCTCTGCGCCGTGAGTGGATGGGCTCGGGGAAGCTGCCGACGGTGCTGCAACTCAAGGCGACCGCGGAGCCTGCGCTACTCGATCACGTCGAGCTGCGCTTCTCGAAGCGCGGAAACGCGGACATCTCGGTGACGCCGCTGACGCAGCGATACGCAGCGCACAAGCGCTCGCTCGGTCGTGGCTCGCAGCCAATCGGTGTGGCGAGCGGCGAGCTTCGGCGCGCTGTCTCGCGCAACGCGAAAGTGAAGTGGCTGAAGTGACCTTCCGCGATGTTCAAGACCGGCTGCGCGCCGTGATCGAGGGGCGAGGTTCTGACGGCTCGCTCGGCGTGTTGGCGCAGGCTCGCGCGTGCACACCGGACAGGTTTCGCACGACCGAGACGCCCGACCCTTCGACGCTCGACGCGAGCGCGATCGATCGCGCGTGCAACGTCTCGCTGACCGACGTGCGCGACACGATCCCGCGCAACGTCCACTGCAACGAGCGCAACGTGACCGCGACGCTCGAAGTGCGCGTGTCGTACGCCGCCGCTCCCGCGCTCTGGGAGCTCGTGCACGGCGAGGCCGACGCGCTCGCGCAACAGGCAGCAGCCGCTGACTGGGTGCCGCGTGCGCTCGACGACGCGCGAGAGATCGAGAGGGCGCTGACTTGGTACGAGCTCACCGGCTCGGACACCACGCCGACGATTGAAAACGTCACCCCGCTTGGAGGGGTGATCACTACTGACCTGGGCAACGGGCGCGGGCTGATGACGCGTCGCTTCGAGTTGCACTTGGAGGACACGCAGCCGTGACCGAAGTGATCGAGATCGAGTTCGCGTCGCTCGAAGAAGCGCGCGCGATGGGCCCCGCATTGCTCGTGGAGCGCTGCGCGTTCGAAGGCCTTCGCCTGCTCGAAGCGCCCTCGTACTGCGAGCGCGAGGGGCTGGGCGTGCTGAGCGTCGCGATCGCGCGGCCCACGAATTCAACCACCGCGGCACCGGTCGCGGATCAACCGGAGATTGACCAGTGACGCAGACGAACATTCAGACAGCGAAGGAAGTTTGCTTCGCGGCCAAGGAGTCGACATTCGGCGCGCTGCCGACGATGAAGCCTTTGATCATCGAGGCGGACTCGTGGGACGGCGAACAGGATCGCGAGCAGCTCGAAGACAATGATTCTTCACCGCTGCTGCTCGACGAGCAGCTCCGCGTGGATGGCGTCTTCACCGGCTCTGCGAAGTTCAAGGCGAAGCTCAAGCCGTACGCGAGTCAGATCACGAGCACCGCTCCCGTGACGCAGCCTGCGCTGTTCGACGTGCTCGAATGCGTGATGGGCGGGATGCAGGTCGGCGACGGCTCTGCGATCAGCGCAGGCACCACGTCGCAGGTCACGGTGTCGAGCGACACGGGATTCGCGATCGGTCAGGTCGTCGGCATCTCTGGCAGCAGCAACAACCAGCTTGCGGTCGTCGAGACCAAGCCCGGCGCCAACGTCGTGACGTACTGGCCGAACGTCGGCGTGGCGGTCACGAGCGGCAACCTCGTGAACGGCTACAACGCATTCGTCACCGAGACCAACACCAAGTCCTTCTCGCTGCAGCACGCGCATCCTGACAGCTCGAGCGAGCAGCAAGAGTTCCGCGGATGCACGGGCAAGTTCAAGCTCTCGCTCGGCGCGGGCTCGCTCGCCATGTGCGAGTTCGACGCGAACGCAGCCACGGGCCAACAGGGCTCGCTCTCGCTCTCGACCTCGGTGCAGAGCAATCCGCTCACGAGCGGCGGGCACGCGGTCAAGAACGCGTTGCTCTACATCCAGACGAGCGCGACCACGACGCGGGTGAATTACTGCGTCGAAGACTTCGCGTTCGAGTACGACCCCGCGCTCGAATTCACGCCGTGCCTGACCTCGGAAGAGAACAAGGACGGCGTGATGCGCGTGAAGGGCCGCGGCGTCGCGAAGCTGATGTTGAAGATCAAGGCGGACAACGCCGAGATCACCGCGTGGTCCGCACGCACCGTGCGCCGCGTGCTGTTCGCGATCCCGAACGGCAGCGGTACGACGAAGCGCTGGATCTACGTGTACCTGCCCAAGGCTGTGCTGGCGAAGAGCCCGAAGCAGTCGAAGGCAGGCGGACGCTTGCTCTACGAGCTGGAATTTCACACGCAGATCAACAACGCAGCGGCGGCGAACTCGATCGCTGGAACGTCGTTGGTCGTCGGAGCTCTGTGATGCGCGACGCCTTCGCACCGCTGTCCGTGGTCTCGATCACGGACCCTGCGCTGTTCTTCGAGAAGCCCGAGCATCGAGCCGAGTACGAGCGCACGCGCGACCCATCGCTGTATCGAGCGCGCGACGGCGCAGTGCCATGCTTCTTCACGATTGCGCCGTGCGCTGCGCCTGCTGCGCTGCGAATCGATCACGCTCCGGTCGACGTCCGCGCCGTGCTCGCGTTTCGCGCGTGCGTGCACCGCGTCGCGCTGCCGACAGGCGAGGTGCTCGAAGCGAAGACCTACGAAAGCGTCGCCTACGGGGTGATGGCTGACGAGGATTGGGTGCCGCTCGTCGCGCGCAGGGTTGGACCGCGTCGCGTCGAAGAGATCGGGCGCGCCGCGCTCGCGCTCTCGATGATGGATGACATCGACCCTTTGTTGCAGCCGCCTGGGCAGCCTCGCCAGAGCTGACCAAAGCGCTCGGGATACGCGCGCCGTGCGGGTGCCGGATGGCCCTCGAAGCGAGCGAGAATTCCGACGAAGAGACGCGGCAAATCCTGGCAGAAGACGCGACCGAAGCGGCTCGCGCGTGGCGTTGTCCGAGGGTCTGCAAGTCGAGCGAGCCACTTGACGCGGACCACGCTGAAGCGCTCGCTGCAACCGAGTCGCTCACCGGCCACAAATTCAAGTCGTGTCCCTACTCGGGCGCGTGGCAGCCGTGGGTACACCGCGTTGTCAGCGCCGAAGAGCAAGGACTCGCTGAAGATCAGATCGCGCACGGGACACCACCGCGCGCGCTGGTCGACGCAGTGCAGATCGTTCGACGCGCGAAGCGTCGCAGAGACGCAGAAGAAGCGCGCGTGGCGCGCGAGAGGGACAGCAAGTGAGCGAAGCGAGCGAGCAAGCCGAGGACCTGCGGAAGCTCGCGCAAGCGCTTCTGCAAGCGCGCGAGAGTCTCTCTGCTGCGGAGGCGGCCGCGGATGCCTACGCGGGCGCGGTCAAGGCCGGCACGCAGCAACTCTCAATCGCTCGCGCAGCAGAGATCGAGGCTGAAAAGGCTGTCGCGAAGGCTCGCGCAGCAAGCGCGGAGGCTGCGCTTCGAGCAGAGGCGGACGGGACTGCGGCGGCGAAGCGCGCGGCCAAAGCATCGGCGGACTCAGCGAAGGCCGCGGAAGAAGCAGCGCGCGCGACTGCTGCGGCTGAGAAGACGAGGGCCGCTGCCGTCGCCGAGTCGAGCGCGAAACTCGGCAAACTCAAAGAACTCGCGATTGGCGCGACCGGCGGCGAAGAGGCCGTCGAAAAGTGGAAGAAGGGCACCGAGGCGCTGAAACTCGCGGGAGACAAGAGTCTCACCACGGGACAGCGATTCGTCGCGGGCGCCGCTGCCGCGAAAAACTTCGCACTCGCTGCGTCGACTGTCGCGGGTGCGGTCGTCAGCGCAGGCGCCGCACTCATCGAGTTCTCGGGCGAGGTGGACAGCGCACGCGCGCGCACCGAGCAGTACCAGCAACGCCTCGGCGCGCTGGGTGGCTCGCTCTCTGCGATCAACGCGGCGACCGCAGGCGCGGCCGATACGCAGGTCGCGTTCAACATGCAGTTCGCGCTGGCCGATCGTGGCATCTCTGCGAGCGCAGCGCAGATGGGCACGCTCGCAGCGGCGACGCGCGACTACGCGCGCTCGCGTCAGGTATCGCAGGAGCAGGCCTCGCAGGTGATCCTGCGAGCGTTCGATGGTGAGTCGGCAGCTCTCGCGCAGCTCGGCGTGCGCACCGACGGCGTCACCAACGCTTCGCAGAGACACACCGCTGTGCTCGCTGCGCTCACGCAGCGTCAGCGCGAGTACGGCGTGGCGCAGCAAGACGCGACCGAGAAAGCGCGACTGCGCGAGCAGGCTGAGCAACGAATCGGCGACTCGGTCAAGGCCAACGTCGGCGGCGCTCTCCTGTATCTCGTGCCATTCGTGCGCGAGTACCGGATGCACGTCAACACGATGGCGGATGTCGAGGTTCGTCAGCGCGAAGTCGCTGCGACCACAGGCACGCTCTCCGCGGAGCAACGCAAGCTCAACGAAGACCTCGCGAAGACCGCGCGCATTCAGCAAGACGGCATCGCTCTCGCGACCGCGCGCGCAGACGACGAGCGTCGAGCTGCAGCGCTCGCGCAGAACGCCGCGAACGACGAGCTTCGCCGACTTGGTGAGCACGTCACAGGGATGACCAGCGTCATCTCTGCGCAGGATCAGTACAACCAAGCGCTGCGCGAGGCGAACACGCTCCAGCGCCGCGCAGGCGAAGAGCTGCCAGCGTTCGAACAGCGCAGGCTGCAAGCCACGAACAACCTCATCGCTGCGGTTCGTCGCAAGAATGACGAGCAGACGCGACGCGACACGCTCGACCACCAACGCGTCGAACTCGGGCTTCTCGCGCAGCAGATCCGATCGCATGGCGGCGCCTTCAGTGAGCGCGTCCGCTCGCTGACGCCAGCGCAGCGACTGCTGGAACTACAGCGGCAGATCGCTGGATTCTCGCAGCGCGAGAACGAGACGCTGGAGCAAGCCAACACACGGCTGCTCGCGCTCGCACAGGAGTACGAGCAGCGCAGGAGCCAAGCCGCGAGCGAGGCCGCTGCGCGCATTCGCGCGCAGGAAGAACTCGCGCGCGCCTCGCGGGACCTTCGCGAAGAGACCGACCTCGCGTACCGGCTCGGCATCCGCATCGCGGAGGTGGAACGACGCCGCGGCGAAACCGGGATCGAGTACATCAATCGTCGTCTCGAAGCGCAGCGCGCGCTGAACGAAGTCGACGCCGAAGCGCGCGACATGGAGACCGAGCGTCTCAACGCCGACCTCGCAGCGGCGCAGAACAAAGAGGAGCAGCGGACCATCGCCGAGGGCGAGCGCCGCAGAAACATCGCAGACGCCGAGTACGAGGCAGGCCTTGAACGCGAGCGACAACGCGCAGCGATGAACGCCGCCACGGTCGATCGCGAGCGCGCGGATCAGGTCGAGAACCGACTGCGCGACGCGTTCGGGCTCGCCGAAGAGAACTCCCGCACCGCAACGCAGTCGATGGCCGCGGGCGCAAAAGCCGCCTACGACGCCTTCGGCGAGCTCGGTGCGGGCATCGCGGGTGCGATCAAGAGCGCGACCGAGAGCGGTGAGGACGTGGGCGCTGCGGTCGCGAAGCAGGTCGACGAATGGGCCGGCGCGAAGGCCTTGCAGTGGGGTCTCCAGTCGCTCGAGGCGCTGGCCGGGGCTGGCATGGCGTACTTCATTCGCCCTGACGCTGTGCCCGGTCTGCTCGCGAGCGCGGCGCAGTACGCGGGCCTCGCTGCCGCCGCTGGCGTAACTGCCGCTGCGATCCCCAACGCACCCGCGGCGAGCGCTGGCTCTGGTGGCTCGGGAAGCGGTGACCGCGGGCTTGGGATGGCGTCGTCGATGCGCAGCGAATCCGCTGCGACGACGAAGGCCCCTGCGCCCGTGGTCTTCAACGTCTCGGGCTTTACGAGCACCGAGAGCGCGCAAGAGGGCATCGTCCGCGCACTCTCAGAAGCGCAGGCGCGCGGGCTCATCTCGAGGTCTTGGTCGTGAAACTCCCTCGCTCGCTGATCGCGCTCCCGGTGCGGTGGACGACGTCGCTCGACGCGACCGTCGACGACGCAACAGGGCTCGGACCTCGTACGCTGATCCCCAGCGGCACGACGTGGACGCGCACGTTTCTCGCGCCGTCGACAGGCGGCACGAGCGAGGATTCGCCCACGGATTTGCTGCGATTCATCGAGAGTTCGCTGAACCTCGGCGGGCCTCCCGTGGGATGGTCGGTCACGCTCTCGGGCACCGGGCGCGTGCGGATCGAATATCTCGACGTGGGCACCGGAGAAATCGTGTGGGGCGCTGCCGCTGCGGTTGGGCTCGCGCTCGGGTTCACGTCCGACGTGGGACCAATCGCCGCAGGCACGCCGCAGTACGGCGACACGCTGCCCGCGTTCTGCTGGTTCCCGTACTCACTCGACAGCGACACGGGCTTCCGCGCAGAGCACTCGCTGCTCTCCGCGGCACTGCATGCGAACGGCGCCGTGACCGCCTTCGACGAAGGCACGCAGCTCGTGACCCGCACGTTCCGCGCGAGGTACGCACCTGCGACGGAGTCCGTGCGCACCACGCGCGCGCTGTACGCGACACCGTTCTATCCCCCCTCGGACGAGCCGACGCGCTGGACGGCGCCGAGCATCGTCCCCGAGGACTGCCCCGAGGCGTGGACGGTGCACGAGACACTCTCCTGTGCAATCGGGCTCCGCTGCGCGTACGCGCTCGGTGATCTGCAATCGCTGATCGCTGGCAGCTCCACGGGCTACTACGAGGGCGCCGTTGATCCCGAGAGCGTGCGCTCGCGCGGTGATCGCGCCGCGCTCTCGGTCGCCGCGTATTCGTCGCTCGTCGACGTCCCCTCGATCACTCTTTCGATGCGAACCACGGGCACCCGGTGACACGTCGCGTAGTCTCGTTTCTGTTGACGATCGACGGCTGTCCGTACGCGGCAGGGTCGAACGGCTGCCCGTCGTCGGTCACGTCGACGGACACCGATTACCCCTCGGGCGTGGTCGTGCTGCCGGGCGCGCTCGATTCGAGCAAGCTCCGGTCACTGTCGTGGTCCGAGTCGATCAAGCCCGTGACGGGCGAGACCACCGTTGACTCAATCACGATCGCGCTCGTGGACGAGCGTGTCGCGTCAGGACCTGCGACCGGTGAGCGCCCGTGGTCGTGGCTCTTCTCGCGTCGCTCGCGCGCGATCCTGCGTGCACCGCTCGCGACGAGCATCGACGACACAGCGAGCTCGATCGTGGTGTCGAGCGATCCCGGTCTCTCGACTGGCGCGCAGACGATCTGGATCGACCGCGAGGCGATCCGGTGCAGCAGCTACAACGCAGGCACCAAGACGTTTACCGTCGCTGCGAGCGGTCGCGGATACCTCGGCACACGCGCGGCGTATCACGCGATCGACGCGGCCAACGCGTTCACGCCGGTGGTGTGGACGTCGTTTCCCAACCCGCAGCGCCGTCGCGCAATCCTGTGGCTCGTCGAAGGCGGCGTGGCGACGCCTCTGTGGCGCGGGTATCTCGGCCGTGCGCCGCGTCTGTCGAGCGACAACGCAACGTGGGAACTACAGCTTGATCACGCGATCACGGTGCAGTCAGCGCGCAGGCTCGGGCCCTCGCAGAGCTCGGTGCACATCGTTGGATTCCAGCCCGAGAGCTTCGATGTCACGCTGCTTCAGACGGGCTTCGCAGGTGCGACGGTCAACGTCTTCTCGGTGATGCGCGAGCCCTACCTGGGCACGTGGCCCGAGTCCGCGGACGCGTGTCTCTCGATCCTGCTGACCGCGCTCAATGCGCAGCTCGCGCTGGTGAGCGGCACGATCTCGGCGGCTGTCACAGGCACGGTCACGGATGGCCGCATGCGCGTGGAGTCCGTCGCGGACGTGCGCCACACGCTCAATTTCGGCGCTCGCGGGCTGCGCGATCCGTCGTTGCATCCTCCGTTCGTTCCGGTCGCTGGCGAGCCCTACGACGCCGTGGAGATATCCGCGTCGACGTTCCAGGGGATTCGCACGCTGCCCTACTCCGCGCGCGCGCACTGCGTCCTGCGCAACGGCGTGCCGAGCCCCGTCACGATCTCGACGACCGCAGGCATCCCGAGCAGCGTTGCAGAGACGACGCACACGGATGGCGCGGTGTCCACGACGGTTGGCTGGGCGCTCTCGGGCGAGGACTCCGCGGGGTTCGTGTTTCACCTCGCGCTCGCGAGCGTCGACCACTCGACGCGTAGAGTCGTCGGGACGCTGCGACGCACCGCAGTTGGTTTTCGTCGCGGGATCTCTGTGGAGATTCGTGGCGACATCCTCGTGACCGAGCCGACATCCGTGCAGCTCGTGACCCGCGTCGAGTCGTCGCACTGGGTGCGCGCGCTCGAACACGGCGTGTTCGCGACGGGCTACGGGATCGACGAGCAAGCGGACCCGCGCGACTGGTCGTGGGCCACTGCGGACGAGGTCGTAGGCGCCACGGGCGGCGAGTATTCGAGCTCGCGCGTCTGGGTGTTCGACGGCTCGGCGACGGTCGGCGACTACGTCAAAGACGCGTGCAAGCTCGACGGTTGCGCGGTCGGGATTCGAGGCTCGCGCCTCGCATTCGTGCCGCTTTCTCCGCCGCTCGACACGGACGAAACGGACCTCTCGATCACGCTCGCGAGCGACGGAATCCATCGCGCGCTGCCCACGTACACGACGCTCCCCGAGGGGATCGTCAACAGCGTGGTGTTGCAACGCGAGCCCTCGGTGACGGTCAACAATCAAACATCGATCGCGCTCTACGGCATGGCTCCCGCGTTGGAGCTCGACGTCAAAGGCGCGCTCGCAGAGTCGACCAACGACTTGACGCCGTTCGAGCTCGCGCGCGGTCCGCTCTCGCGGCTGCTCGGCCTGTGGGGCGAGCCCTCGGAGCTCGTGACTGTCGACGCGAGTCTCGACGCGCTCGACACTGCGGAGTTGGGCAAGATCGTTTCGATCACGTCCAAGACGCTGCCCGATGGCCTCGGCCATCGCGGCACGTCGTCGACGCGAAGGGGTCGTGTGATCTCGCGCGCGATCGATCTCGGTCGCGGCGTCGTGCGGCTCGGCGTGCTGGTGTTCCCGCACCGCGTGAGCGGATACGCCCCGGCCGCGCGCGTCGCTTCGGTGAGCGGGTTCACGATCACGCTCGATGTCAACTACCTCACCTCGAGCAGCACTGCGACCGACTACGCAGGCTCGAACCAGGGCGACTATCTCGGCACCGCGAACGACGGAGGAACATCGCGATTTCAGGCAGGAGATATCCTGCGCTTTCGCGTGATCGACTCGACCTCGCCCGTCGAAGAAGGCGGATTCGAAGTCGCATCGGTGAACCCCGCAACGAAGCAAATCACGTTCACCACTCAGCCGAGCGCGGGCTCATACGACTGGTCGACGTACGTGGCGCCGGGGACGACCGTGGACATCGTCACGGACGAATACAGCGCCGCGACCGCACGACAACAGGGCTACGCGTTCGTGGGCTCGCGCTCTGCGCGCGACCTCGGTGGTGACGATCTGAAAGAGTGGGCCCCGTGACGATCCGCGGAGAACGAGCAATCACACGCGTGTTCGATGCGCCATCGGCAGCTTCGCGCTTCACCGACGAAAGCGCGCTCGATTCGTCGCGCGTGATCACCGAGCTCGACAACAACAGCGCGCACCTCTGCGAAGAGAGCGTTCGTCACCTCGTGACAGATGCCGGCTTCGCGCTCACGTCGCTCGGCGCCTACAACTACGTGGGCTACGTCGGCGGCGCGAGCCTCGACGTGACGATTCCAAGTGCGGATCAGGTTGACCACGTCTGGCAGGAAATCGGCTGGGACAACGTCGTCGCGCGCAGGTACGGCCCGTTCTGTCTGACGCCCGACGTTGGCGAGCGTCCGGTGTCGGCGCGCCCTCGCTCGGTGCGCGTCGTGGTCGAGGTCGATGTCCCCTCGGTGTCGGGCAACGCGGGCTTCGCGTGCGCCCTCACGCGCAGCTCGTCGCCGATCGAGATCATCGATGGCCGGTACATCGCAGCGGGCGAGGACGTCGGCATCACGGCAGGCGTCACGACGTTTCGATTCGACCTCGACCCCGAGGCGAACAGTGTCGTGTCCGACACGAGCTGGCCCCTCGCTCGACAGATCCCGTCCGCTCCCACGGGCGGCGCTGGCAGCACAGGCGCGACGTCGACGGGCGTGCGGCAGTTCTACTTGTGGGTCGGGTTCAGCGTGTGGGACATCGACTCGGCGACGATCGAAGTGCTCTCGGTGAGCGCGTACGAAACGCGCGAGTGATCACGACTCAGTCAGCTCGCGAACTCGACGACCAACGAGCACCCACAGAGCCAATGCGCCGTCGAGCGACGCGGCGAGAGCGGGCAACGACGCGCGGGGCTGCGTCACGCCGCCCCTCGTTCATCGCTGTGTTGCAGCTTGCGAGCGCGCTCGGCTTCGAGCGAATCGGCTGCGCGCACGACACACAGAAGCGTCGCGCGCTTCACCGTGGCGCCTGCGATGACTCGCACCACCGCCGTCTCGCTGACACCGGAACGCGCGACGAGCGCGCGCAGTCCGAACGTGTCGCGAACGCGGGTCACGCGCTCTCGATCGTCATTCGTGGGCTTGGTCTCTGTTGGCTTTCTGGTCATCGTTGAACCTCGCGCGTTGTTCGCAAGCCAAACGTTCCACGGCACAGCGACGCGCGGTACTTCGGCCAGCTCCGAAGGCTTCGCACTTCGCCGAAGTCCGAAGTGTGCGTTCGTCGGAACCTTGACACCGCACACGTTTTCAAGGGTGGCCAGCGCTTCACTGATCGACTCCCGCGTCAGCGGTCGAGTCGCAGGGAGGGCCGGGCAAGCACCAACGCAGGGGACCGACTACGTGACGGTCCGCGGCGATGACGCTCGCGCCATTTCGCGTGTTGTCAGGAAAAACGCTGGCGAAGTTGAAACCCCCGAATCGGGGGTTTCAAGTCACGGCGGCGCGCGTCGCTTGGTACTCCTCACGCGTGATGGTCTCAACCTCGCGCTGATGAAGACCCGCAAGCCCGCTGGCGTGCGGATGCGCCGTTGGCTGGCGTCCGAGGTGCTGCCCGCTCTTCAGCAAGGCGAGCTCGATCGTCAGGTGACCATCACCGGCACCGCTGCTCGCAGGCTCTTCGCGCGCTAGCCCCCATCGACTCCCGCGTCAGCGGTCGAGTCGCAGGGAGGGCCGGGGAAACAGCCGTACTCAACCCGGCCGGGTCGCGGCTCCCATTGTCGGCACTCCCACCACGGGAGACACGGGGTGTTGTTCGGCCCGCAACTGTACAGCCCCCGTCCCGTTGGCGTTCCCGCTGGCATGCACACGGACTGCTCGCCGGGGATTGGTTCGATGCACGTCACATCGCCGCGCAGTGGAGCACAGGGCGCACCACCGATACGACAGAACGCATTGCCTCCAAGCGTCGCCGTCCCGTCGATGCGCGCGCACGCTTCGGCTCGACTCGTCGGGTTGGGGAGTGGCGGGGAGGGCGCACAGCCCGCGAGCGCGAGCGCAACGAACAACACAGCAATGGTCCGCATGGGACCGAGAGGGTAACCACATGGCCGTCTACGTTCCAGACCGTCCCCCGATTCACGAGCTCCAAGCGCACCGCGTCGGGCGTCCCGCCTCGCATCGTCACGGCCGCGCGTGGCAGGACTCGATTAGTTTCTTGCTCGGCTACTGCCTCCCCATCGTGGCGAGCACATCCATCGCGACACAGCCGAGCGCATCGCCCGCGGATATCTTCGTGGCCTACAAGCGCTCGCCGGGTTGCCGCGCGGTGTTGGTCGCAATCGAGCTGCATGAGCCGACGAACCACGGCGATACCTGCAAGGTCGAAGTGTCCGTGGTGAGCGGTGGAACTGCGTATCTTCCAACGAACGACGTGCACGATGGACAGCTTCGCGACTCCATGATCCTACCGCCACAGAAAGGGCGCTTCTCTGACAGGACACAGTTCGTCGACGTGCTGAACGTGTCCGCGCTTCCCATCGGTTCACTCGAATGGATTCGCATTCGATGGACGGACGGGCCGAGCACGGGAACGAAGGGCATCTCGAAGGTCACGGTGTTCGAAGTGCCACGCGCAAACCTCGCCGTCGACACGGACGATGCTGGTGTAGACGGTGGATGGCCGTTCAGCGGCAACGGGCTTTACGATGGCACTCCGTCGACGTTGGACGGCTTCCAACGGCTCGCCGCTGAGATCGACCGCGCGCGAACGCTGGTACCTCGATATCTGCAATGGCTCACCGTCGAGGCCCTCGCGGACGCGTGGCAGTGCGGCGCGAGCGTGGGCGCGTTCGCCGCGGTGACGTTCGGCCGCTCGGCACAGCCGGGTTTCTGGACGCGTGCGCGACGCCTGCGCACGGTCGGGACGAACAACCGCTACAAGCTCGTGTGCCGGTATTCAACGGATCACGCGAGCGCGGGCGGGCAGCTCCGCGTGACAGCGACGTCGCGCACGACTGCAACCGCGGTCACGACGACGTTGACCCTCGCGGCATCGGGCGTCGGAACGTTCGTCGCGAGCGGCGAGCAAGCAGGCACGATTCCGTGTGATGGCACGGATCAGGACGTGCGACTCACGTTCGATTTCAAGACCGACGCGGGCGCGAATCTGCGCATCAGCGAAATCGCGCTGATCGAGGACGAGACATGACCGGACGTAGCAGAGCACGCGATCGCTCGAGACCCAGCGGCGGCGCTGTGACGTGGGCCCCATGGTCCGCGCTCGGCGGGCAGTGGTTCGACGCGACTGACGGAACGAGCGGATCGCCTGTGAGCGCGTGGACCGCGCGCGGCGCGACCGCAGTCGCGACACAGGGCACGGTCGCGAATCAGCCTGCCGCACCCGTGACTAACGCAAGCCTCGGCGACGAGCTCGCGAGCGCGTTCGACGGCGCGGACAGACTGGTCTCCAGCACCGCGCTCGATCTATCGGCGGCGTGGACAATCTGTGCAGTTCTCTCGACAGCCGCGCTCAAAAACGAGCACGGGGTCTTCCGCTTGGCTGCCTCGGAGTCGACCGGCGACGGCGGCGTGTGCTGCTACGCAGTGCTCGACGGCCGGCTGGTGATCGGCTCGGCAGATACGAGCTGGTATCGCGTCTGCACTCCTGGGATCGTGACAGGAGGCGTCGTTGTGCTCGCCAAGTGCGCCGGGACGTCGGAATCAATCTCGGTTGAGGTCGGAGCCATCTCTGGCGGCACGATCGCGTGGACCGCGCAGACGCTCGGCGCGCTCAGCGGGACATTCGCGATGCCTGCGGCGTCGGGCCAATACCTCGTGCTGGGTGGCGGGTGGTCGCACCCGGCCTCGTTTCTGAGCGGCAATCTCGGGCTGATTGGTGCCGCAGGACGCGATATCGACGCGGCCGAAACGGCGTCGCTCAAGGGCTATCTCGCAGGGAGGTTTGCAGTATGAGTCGCCTGATCGTCGGCACACGCAATCAAGTCAGGGACGCGCTCGACGCGCTCACGCTTGCGCTGTCGATCCCGCGACACGACGGGGGCGAGGCGCGCTCGCAGAGGTACGCGCAGCCCGAGCGGCTCGTGACGGGGGAGTGGTGCGCGCTGGTCAAGGCGGCGCACGAGTCGCTGCTCTCGCCTGAGCTCGCCGCGCTCGTCGTCAACCTCTCGTCGCTGCCGGTCGTGCGTCGAGCAGATCCCGTGTATCGCGCGACGCTGCCTCTGTGGGCGCAGTCGATCGCCGCCGCGGATCTCTCGCCGCTCTGCGAGGTCGTGGAGTCCTCCGCGTGGATGCGCCCCGTCGTCGTGCGCGCCACGCTGGTCGATCTCCCGCAGGACATGCCTCTCGACGAGAGCATCGTCGAACACCTGTGGGACACGAGCGAGCCCGACCCGCTCGGGACGCGCTACGTGCGCGCAGACGGTGAGCGGCTCTTCGTCGTGCAGCAGATCGCGAACAGCACCGATCACGTCTTCGTGCTCTGGTTCGGCGGCGACGCGGCCGACCCCAACGAGACGCTCTACTCGCAAGCGATGATTCTCGCTGCGACTGCGCTCGGCGTCGTGCTGGAGAGCGTCGAGTGCACGTACGTCGACGGCGCGTGGATCGTCGGTGAGATGGCCGAGGGCTCGACGATCGCGTCGCGCTGGCCCTCGACGTGGCGCGTGTTTCAGCTCGGCGACGGTGCGATTCCAACGGGCGCACGCTGCATCCGCGAAGTCGCTCTCGTCAGTTAAAACGCACGCGAAACTTGCTTTCGCTCTCGTGGTGTTGAATACTTGTGCGCGTATTCAACGGAGGTTTGGGAAATGAGTGAGCGGGTGATGACGGTCGGGCTGACGCGCGTCGCGATGGGCGGTGGCGAGTGACCCTCCGCATCGCCTGTCTCTCTGGTGGCGGCTCTCGCGGCGCGTGGCAAGCGGGCGCGCTGCGCTACCTCACCTCGCGCGAGGGCGCGCAGTACGACGCCGCGCACGGTATCAGCGTCGGCTCGCTCAACGCGGTTGGCCTCTGCCAGCACGCAGACTCACGCGTCGCGGCCGAGGTGATCGAGGCGCGCTGGTACTCGCTGCGCGGGACGGGCGACGTCCTGCGCTCGCGCGGTCCGTGGCTCAGCGCGATCGCTGCTGAGTCGCTGTACACCGTCGACCCGCTGCGCGCTCGACTCACCGACTGGGCGGGACCGCGGGCCGTCAAGCCCTGCGTCGCGTGGGCGGTCGAGACGATGTCTGGCGCGCTCGGTCGCTACGACCTCGCAGCGCTCTCGCTCGACAAGCGGGTCGAAGCGCTGCTCGCATCGTCGTCCTACCCGCTCGCGATGCCTCCCGTTGGCACGATGAGGGACGGCGGGCTGCGCTCGCTGTTTCCCCTCGTCGAGTGCCTCGCGGAGTACCCCGACGCGGACGTGATCGACGTGCTCGTGTGCTCGCCGCTCGACGGCCCCGAGCTGCGCGAGCGCGCGTACGGACCGGGCGAGGAGCTCATGCGATGCGTCGAGCTGCTCTCGTTCGGCGTCGCACTCAACAGTCTCAACGAAGCGAAGGTGGCGTGGCTCGAGCGCAAGCTGCGCGGTGAGAGGGTGCCCGTGGTGCGCATCTACGCGCCCTCGGAGATGCCGACGCCCGACCCGATGGCGTTCGACCGCAGCGCGATCGAGGCTGCGATTCGACAGGGATTCGACGACGCGGCGCGCGGGCCGTGGCAGGAGTGGCGATGACTTGCGCAACCGACAAGCGATGGACCCTGCACCACGGCGACTGCCTCGCGTGGCTGCGCACTCTGCCGAGCGAGAGCGTCGACAGCGTCGTCACCGACCCGCCCGCGGGTATCGCGTTCATGGGCAAGGCGTGGGATCACCACAAGGGCGGTCGCGCTGAGTGGGTCGCGTGGCTCGCGAGTGTGATGGCCGAGTGCCTGCGCGTGCTGAAGCCCGGAGGTCACGCGCTCGTGTGGTCGCTGCCGCGCACCGAGCACTGGACAGCGTGCGCTGTCGAAGACGCGGGATTCGAGATCCGCGACGGCGTCTACCATCTCTGCGCGCAGGGCTGGCCGAAGTCGCTCGACGTGAGCAAGGCGATCGATGCGGCGGCGGGCGCGAAGCGCGAGGTCGTGCGAACGCCCGTTGGGGCAGGCGGAAACGGAGCGTATTTCTCAAACAACGATCGCCCGTGGAAGACCGCAGCCGTTGAGCGTGGCTACCACGAGCACGCGGGAAGCGAGCCAGTGACCGACGACGCGAAGCGCTGGCAGGGCTGGGGCACTGCGCTGAAACCCGCTGTCGAAAGGTGGGTGCTCGCCCGCAAGCCGCTCGACGGAACGGTCGCAGAGAACGTCCTCGCTCACGGCGTCGGCGCGCTCAACGTCGATGGGTGCAGGATTGAGAGCGGCGCGCGTCCGCTGCTCGAGTCGACGGGTACGGGCTCAGAGCGAAACGGATTTCACAGTGCAGGCAGCGGCTCCGTCGCCGCAGGCGAAACCACGCTCGGCCGATGGCCCTCGAACGTCGTGCTTTCGCACGCGGAGACCTGCGGCGACGAGTGCGACGCGGCGTGTCCGGTGGCGGAGCTGGACCGGCAGAGCGGCAATCGCAAGAGCGGAATGAAGACTGCTGGCACGCAGCCGGTGACAAAGACTTCGTACGGTGAAGGGACGACGCGGTCGCTGGTCGGCTACGGCGACGAAGGCGGCGCATCGCGGTTCTTTCCCACGTTTCACCCGTTCGGATACTTCGGCAAGGCGAAGAGCGCTTCGCAGCGCGGCGGCGAGAGCAACCGGCACCCGACCGTCAAGAACGTCGAGTTGATGCGCTGGCTCGTGCGGCTCGTCACCCCTCGCGGCGGGCTGGTGCTCGATGCATTCGGGGGCTCTGGCACCACGGGCGTTGCGGCGATACTCGAAGGCTGCCGGTTCATCGCGGCCGAGGCGGACGCGGACAGCGTCGAGACGGCGCGCGCACGACTCGCACTCGCTGAGCGCGGCGAGATCGCGCCGCCGAAAGAGCCCAAGCCCAAGCGACCGCGCAAGGCAGCGGAGCCGCAGCCTGCGCTGTTCATCGCGACGGAGGACGACCCATGCGCCGCTTGATTCTGTGCGCGCTCCTCCTCACCGCGTGCGTCCCCGAGACCACGCGCGACCCCGGCTGTGCGCACGGCGCGCGCCGCTGCTCTGTGACTGCCCTCGCGCTGCGGTGCGCGGGTGGCGACTGGTACCCCGACCACACAGCGGACGCGCTCCGCTGCGAGAGGTAGACGATGGCAAG